>Ga0233397_1000270_pt1 | contig 26452 bp, 20 predicted proteins | sample 35DmetaG_FD_189957 | JGI IMG/M metagenome (GOLD analysis project Ga0233397, IMG submission 189957) | Seawater microbial communities from Monterey Bay, California, United States - 35D | ecosystem: Environmental > Aquatic > Marine > Coastal | place: USA: California | collected 2016-10-20
CACAATGGGAGATCAGTGCTCTATTTGGTTCAGTGCTGTTGTTCGTGGTGATGTGAACTCTATTCGAATGGGAAATAAAGTCAACATCCAAGATGGAGCTGTAATTCACGCAACATTTGAAAAAGCGGCTACAGCATTGGGGAACAATGTCTCTGTTGGTCACAATGCTTTGGTTCATGGCTGTACTATTGAGGACAACGTTTTAATTGGGATGGGCTCCATTGTTATGGACGGCTGTCATATTGAATCCAACTGCATCATCGCTGCCGGAGCGGTTCTGTTGCAAGGAGCACATGTGGAGGCCTGGAGCGTTTATGCAGGAGTTCCTGCGAAAAAAGTGAAGACTTTATCTCCTGAATTGTTTGCCGGAGAAGTGCAGCGCATCGCAGATAACTATGTAATGTATAGCGGGTGGTTTAAGGAAGAAAAAAAGACTGGAGCCGAATAATATAGCAATGGAACAATCCACCGAAGAACGGAAAAAATACTTGAAAGAGCTGAACTACATCTCAGATTATACAGCGCGTATTTTACATGGAGAGAATGTTCAAAAAAGACGAGTTCGACAGCTGAAGAAATACTTTAATAAGACCTATAAAATGCTTCTTCGCATCTCAATAATGAAAGGAGCTATCAATAACAATTCATTTAAACATGGTTATGGCGGTAAGGTTCTGGTACGTCGGGTGATGCTCGAACTTAAAATTATCGAAAAGCAAAAGACAAACAAAAAAAAAGCAAGCTATTCACTTTTAATTTCGCCACAAGAAATTAACCTTGATCTCGTTTCCCGAATCATTGTTGAAGTCTATTTAATTCGCAATGAAATAGACTCTTTCTAAAGCAATAAGAACGTTAAGTTATTACAGAATTAAAGAGAAAATATCGGATTCAATCAAAATATGAAATCAAATAATTTTTATTGAAAATAGGGTAAACCATTTTTTCTGAAATACTCATATACCGTCGCATAATCGCATTCTTTTTTGCAACATTTAAGGATGAATGGTACAATCCAATATGATAAAAAAGGTCAAAAATGTCATAGTAACTTGTGACCCACAACTCTTTTTTAATTTCTTGTTGAATATAGGTTTGTTTTTTTCGATCGCTCGTAGATATTGCATTCAAAAACCTGAGAATCATATTTAACTGATGATGACTAATTTGATAGTGCTGACGAATGTGAGGGGCATCCTGTATTTTATTTAATGCAGCTATTAAATTAAAATCAGACATGATGAGAGCGACAATATTTACCTCATAGAAATAATCTATTCTTCTTACTTTCTCAGCCTCAAATATTACCCTCAAATCATTTAAAACATCTGCTTTTTTCTCATCCTCCTCACATTGTAACATTTCAATTGCCGCCATTCGACCAATCAATATTGGATGTGCAACGAGCTTCGAAAAATTAATAGAGATCTTTGTTTTACACTTCCCGAATAATAAATAATGACGAAGTGCAGACAAGCATTCAAAAAATAAAGCATCATTTTTAGAAAGAAATTCTTTTTCTTGTTCAGCACGAGTCACAAAAACACCATAACCCTTATTCAGCGAAGAATAATCAACAAAAATAGATAAGACGTGACGAATAAATAGTTTGTTTCTTAAAAGCAACGAATAATCTTCATCTTCCAAAGTCACATCCCTTAGCAAAATACCAATCGAATTGCCGACATAAATTGATTCTGAATAACTGAATTTATTCAGCTTTAAATCCTTACTCCTAAAAATCAAGTCAACATCAGCAAACCGACGCATGAGAAGTAACTCTCGAATTGTTCGAATAAAGACATCTGCGAAAAACACATCTTTCATACGCCGATAAATGAGGTAATTAATCACCTCTGAAGTACTTTGGCTATTCAAAACAAAATACCAATTGTCTTGATATTGATTCGCACCAAATTGAATTACTTGTTTGGAAAACTGATTGTATGAGGCGTAACCTAAAAATTTTGATAAAATATTTAATGTATTCTTACTGGGCTCAATCACTGAGCTTTTGTCTACGCCAAAAAACCTTCGAATTGTGTTGTAATTAATTGATTCCCCGAGCTCAGTAAGCACAGCGTCAGACAATAACTGACAATCTCCTCGCCGTTGGATACTAATTCCAAGTTTTTGTTCAATTTCATTTTTTAAAACTGCAATCATGTATCACAAATGTATCAAATAATTACTTTTATATTTAATATCTTTATAAAAAAACTAATTATGAAAAAACATCAATTTTTAATTGCGGTAGCAATTACGGGTATTACTTTGAGCTCATGTGGGAGCTCAGAAGAAGAAACAACATTGGATGATGCTCTAGAGCAATTAGGTGATTCTTTTGATGACGCAGCTGACGATTTGGAAGACGCTTATGATGATATGAGTGATGATATGGGTGATGTTGTCGATGATATGGGTGATGTTGTTGACGATATGACTGCCGATGACAATAGTGAATGGTTGGATGAGTATGAAGAATTTATGTTAGAGTATATTGATTTAACTAAAAAATCAATGGCAAATCCAACTGATATGACAATCGCAATGGAAGCGATGGAGCTTGCTACCGAACTAGCTGAATGGCAATCAAAAGCAGAAGACATGGAATTAAATGCTACTGATGCTGCACGTCTTGCAGCAATTTCAGCAAAAATGATGTCAGCAATGCAATAAATGCTTTAAATCACGATTGCGCTACATATGATGTAGCGAACTTGAAAAAACCTCTACGTCTAAGTAGAGGTTTTTTTATCTTCACATTTAAAAGTCTTTTAAAGCTATTTTATTTCGATACATTACTATTCTCTTTTCTTTTTCAAGACGCTTTAATATTCTCGATACAACCACTCGAGATGTGTGTAAGTCGTTCGCAATTTCTTGGTGTGTAACGAAAATTTCTAACTCCTTATTAACCGTCACTTTATCTTTTAAGTATTTATGAATTCGCTCATCCATATTCATAAATGCCAAGCTATCTATTGAAATAATCATCTCTTTCAATCGGTTACTATAACTGTCAAATACAAAAGCCTTCCATTCTTGGTAGTCGCTTATCCACTCACTCATCTTTGTGACAGGAATCATAACTATACGACTGTCCCGTTCAGCCTCTGCGCGTATAGCGCTCTTTGTTTTACGCATGCAGCAGGTCATTGACATAGCGCAAGTATCTCCTTTTTCTAAAAAGTAGAGCAATAAATCATCACCGTTTTCATCTTCGCGCAACACTTTTATTGCTCCATCAATTAGTAATGGCATGAACTCAATGTTATTGCCAATCTCGATTAAAACATCTCCTGTTTTTACCGACCTTATGGTCCCGCATTTTAGGATTTCATTTAGAAGTTCAGGACTAAATAAATAACCATATGTCTCATTAAGCAACTCGTTATCCGTCATTTTTTACTTTTTATCCATCTTTAATTTCTAGTTATCATAAGACTCATTTTTAAAAATGAATCTCTATGGCGCAATTTGCTCCAAATCGTCATAAAATGAAGGATAAGATTTATTAACCGCCATAGGTTTTTGAATTGAAATGGGCTGGTCCGAAACCGATGCTAAAATTGCTGCCATCATTGCAATTCGATGGTCATCGTTGGAAGACACCTCGCCGCCGAATATATTCCCTCCCTTAATTTCCATTGTATTTGCCTCTAGAACAACCTGTATACCTAACTTCTTAAGTTCAGATTGAATCGACTCGGCGCGATTGCTTTCCTTATATACCAGACGTTCCGTACCAATCAATTTGGAACTTCCCTCACAGCAACAAGCCAATGCAGCCAATGGGGGAAATAAGTCGGGACAATCACTTGCATCAAATTCAAAGGCTCTCAGCTGGTTTTTAGAAACTTTTACTCCACCTTGTATTTTTTCAACTTTTGCTCCAGCTCTTCTCACCGCCTCAAGGATGCGCACATCTGCTTGAGCCGAATCAACAGATACTCCCATCAGATTGACAGCTCCAGAAATGGCTGCACCAACAGCATGAAATGAAGCACCACTCCAATCTCCTTCAACAGTGTAAGTTCCTGCTGATGGAGTTTGATTTCCTCTAATGTGAAATATTTCAAAACCATCGTGTTGAATTTCAATACCAAAATAGTCAAGTACATTAAGTGTCATTTGAATATACGGTCTACTGCTTAAATTTGAAACGTGAATCTCACTATCACCCGGTAAAAGCGGTAAAGCAATCAATAATCCAGTCAGTAACTGAGAACTTTCAGCTCCATCTATATGCAGCACGCCCGGAACAATCCCACCAGAAATATGAATCGGAAGACACCCGTCATTTGAAGTCACTTTAGCACCAAGTTGTTCAAGTGCATCAATAACCATTCCCATTGGACGTGTCAAGATAGAGCCTGATCCTCGAACTGTTACCTCATTAAACAAAACAGCGGCAATTGGACTAAACATTCGAGAACTCAATCCAGCCTCACCACAATATAAATCCACCGAATCAGCTGAAACTTGACCTATTGGCGAAACAGACAATTGATCCTCTCCCACTTCAACTGAAGCCCCAAATACTCGCACGATTTCAATCGCGACCTTCACATCATCACTCAATGGTGATCCAATAATTTTCGACGCTCCATCTGCTAAGGCAGTTATTGCGATTGCGCGTTGCAAATAACTTTTAGAACTCAGAACATTAATCGTTCCAGCATAAATAAAAGACTCAATTTTTTTCCCCATAGTAGGATTCAAACAAGATAATTATCATAGATTATTGTGTAAAATAATAAATTTCAATCAGTACACATTAAGAAAATAAATTCGAGTTCATACCTTGACTTATTTCCACCGCCAAAATACGTAAATGACCTGTAATTTCTGAACACAAATGTTCCTAAATCCACAGAAGATTATTAAATTCATAATGTAAGGTACTCGTTGCGACTCTGCAGCAATTCTAAAACTAAAAAACGAATTTTTAAGTCAATCAAAGAACCATGAAAGACATTACATCAAAAGAAGATATTCAATACATGGTTGATTGCTTTTATGATTCTATTCTCGCTGATGATCTATTGAACCCTTTCTTCACAAATTTAAATTTTCAACACCACCTGCCTAAAATGGTTGACTTCTGGGCATTCGTGCTGTTGGATGAAAGTGGATACACTACGGACGTCACAAAGAAACATTTAAAAATGAAAATCGGAAAAGAACATTTTAACCGCTGGATTGAATTATTTAAAACTACTGTAAACGACCTTTTTGTCGGTCCCAATGCAGAAAAAGCAATTCAACGTGCGCATTTAATTCGTTGGACGATCGAGTCAAAAATAGATCAATCCAAGACGACCTAAAATAGAATATCTTGACTCCTGATCTTCAAACATCTAAAATTGACTCAAATCATTGAAAATAACTACTACTTCTCGCTCAGAATTAAATGTAAAATTAGGACTTAAAGAAAATTGGCTTCAATTTACTTTACTTGTAATTGTGAATGCATTTGTTGGCGGTATGGTTGGATTGGAACGCTCAATTTTACCGAAACTCGCCGCAGAAGAGTTCGCCATAACTGGAGCAACTGCAGTCCTCTCATTTATTGTTGTTTTTGGATTTGTAAAAGCCACCTCCAACTATTATGCTGGACGTCTTGCCGGAACCCTAGGAAGAAAAAATACGCTAATCCTTGGATGGATTTTCGGGCTCCCCATTCCCTTTATTTTAATGTGGACGTCTTCATGGAATTGGGTTGTATTTGCTAATATTCTTCTTGGAATAAATCAAGGCCTTGCATGGTCGAGTACTGTTGTTATGAAAATAGATCTTGTAGGAGAAAAACAACGAGGGTTTGCCATGGGAATTAATGAATTTGCCGGCTACCTTTCAATTGCGGTTGTAGCCTATGTCACGGCATCTATTGCAGATACATATGGCGTGCGACCTTATCCTTTTTATATTGGAATTGGACTTGCAGTTTTGGGATTTTTAGTGACGGTTTTATTCGTTCGAGACACCTTAAATCACCTAGATACTGAAGCTTCGAACAGTTCTCTCAAACGACTTGAAAATCCATTTCTACAAGTAAGTCTTACAGACCGAAATTTAGGTGCAATAACGCAAGCAGGATTGATCAACAACCTCAATGATGGTATGGTCTGGGGTATTTTACCCATTCTTCTAATCTCCAGAGGCTATTCCATGACCGAAATTGGAATAATTGTTGGGACATATCCTGCTGTATGGGGAGTAGGTCAAATTGCAACAGGTAAAATTGCAGATCATTTCAACAAAAAAAAGATGCTTTCCATAGGAATGTTCCTTCAAGCCATTGCATTACTTTTATTTCTTTGGGCAGATTCCTTCGTAATGTTCATTACATTGGCCATAATCTTAGGTTTGGGAACGGCAATCGTCTATCCTACTTTTCTTGCTACAATAGCAGAACTATTGCATCCCGGAGATCGTGCAAATGGAATAGGAATTTTCAGACTTTGGCGTGATTCAGGGTATGCGATCGGTGCGTTTCTCACAGGTCTACTTGCCGATTCATTCGGATACAATGCAGCAATAGCTACCATAGCAACACTTACATTCCTATCTGCTCTATTCTTAACGACAAGAATGCGGCTAAAATAAGGCTCCCGAAGATCTTATTTAGTGACTAAATTTTCATAGAGTAATGTGTAGCGAATTCACTGTGGCATCAATATAATTGGATGCGTTTTGATTAAATTCTTCTGAACTTTCGGTGGTCAAAAAACCTACTGACCCTCCCTTCGTACACTTCTCATCCATCCAAGGATGGCGATTCAAATAATCTGCTAAGCTATCCGCAACTATTTTCCCTTGGGCTACAATCTGAACGGATGTCGGGACAATTGATTCTATGTAATCTTTTAGTACTGGATAATGTGTGCATCCCAGTATGATAGTATCAATTGCATCATTGCTATCCATTAATATTTCAACATCTTGACGAATAATTCCCTTCCCGGCTTCAGTTTGATGTTCATTACTTTCTATAAGTGTTACCCATGACGGGCAAGCATGTTGATAAACCTTGCATTGAGGTGAAAACTTGCTTATTTCAATCTCATAAGATTTGGAAGCAACAGTTCCAGGGGTAGCTAAAACTCCAATACTTTTAGTTGCCGAAAACTGTCCGATAATTTCTGTGCTCGGACGAATCACACCCAAAACTCTTTTCTCAGGCCCCGTCTTCGGAAGGTCATTTTGTTGTATTGTTCTCAATGCTTTCGCAGATGCAGTATTACAAGCAAGAATAACCATTTCACAACCTCGATCAAACAATTCGTTTACCGCTTGTAGGGTATAATCATAGACTACATCAAAGGATCTCGTTCCATAGGGCGCTCGTGCATTGTCTCCAAGATAAAGGTAATCGTAATTGGGCAGGCGTTTGCGAATATCTGATAAAATCGTCAACCCTCCGTATCCAGAATCAAAAATGCCTATTGGTCCCATGGTACGAAGTTACTTAAATTGTGGGTACCACTAAAAACCCGACACAAAAAAACCCGGTTTTGACCAAAATCAAGACCGGGTTTCTCTTGTTCAAAATATCTATTCCGGATCAGTCGAATTAGGAGATGCAGTCATCGCATCTTTTTCCAGTTTCAGTAATTCTGTAATCACAGCAGCTGTAATATCAATTCCTCCACCGAAATATAAGGTATTTGTTTCGTCCAAAACGTATGCCAATTTCATTTTTGCAGCAACCAAACGAATCGCTTCCTTCACTCTTTGAAACAATGGCTCTTGAAGTTCATTTGAAATCGTTACCAACTCATTTTGAGCAGATTGCTCTCTGGCCATAATTCTTTGTTCTTTCTCTCCCAACGATTTTTCTCTGTACGCCTTCATTTGTTGCGTCATATCTCCTTTCGATGTTTGGTAGCTCTCCAAAGACTTGTAGTAATCCTCTTGCATCTCTTTTAACTCTTTCTCAAGCATCAAGCGATAATCCTCGATGGACTGCGCAACAACCATTCTAGATGGCATTGTATCTAACAATTTTTGAGTATTAACGTGCGCAACTTTTGACTGTGCTAGAGCAGTGCTTCCAAGACCTGCGATTACGGCTATTACTAGTAAAACTTTTTTCATATTTAGTAATTAATTTAATTTTAGTTGTTTTTTAATTAATTCGATGCTAAAGTAAAGAACAACTACCTTACTTTAACACCTAGTTCTTTTAGTACCAAAATACTTATGTCCAATTTTGGATCGGCATAGACAAGGTTGCTTTGATTGGCCTTATCAAAAACCATCACATATTTTTTTCTGGAAGCCACGGTTTGCATCGCCTCATAAATTCGATCTTGTATCGGTTTTATTAATTCTTGTCGTTTTTGAAAATAATCTCCTTCTACACCAAATCGCGTCTTTTGCATTTGCATTGCTTCTGTCTCAAGTGTATTAATTTCTTCAGCTCGTCTCTTTTTTTCTTCCGCAGGAAGCAATACTTCTTCGCGTGCAAAATTATCTTTTTTTAGTTTTAAAACATCATATCGCTTTTCAATCTCTCTGGTCCAACGTTCAGTAAGCTTGTCCAACTTTGCTTTTGCGTCAGAATATTCTGTCATTTCTTGGAGAATATAATCGGAATCAATGTAAGCATACCTCTGACTGTTGGCAAAACCTGTGCCAAAAATCAATGCTACGAACAATATAAGTATTTTCATAAGTGCTATTTTATCTTGCCGAACGGCAAACATAATACATTTATTGTGATTCGCTTCATTTATAACTCTCCGAGATTCATCCCAATTGTAAAATTCAGCTTTGTATAATAGCCCTTCGTATTTACGCCATTATCAGATCCTTGATTGAAACCAACAGACCAAGGATCAAGAGTATCAAAGCCCCAGCCATAATCAAGACCTAGCATTCCAAACATTGGAAGGAAAACGCGCAACCCAACACCAGCGGATCGTTTTACGTTGAGTGGATTAAAATCTCTAAATGTTGGAAAGGTATTTCCAGCTTCAGCAAACCCTAAAACAAAAAACGTAGCTTGTGGATTTAATGATATTGGATACCTTAATTCCAGTGTATACTTTGCAATAATCGGATCACCTCCATCGGAATTTAAACCTCCATTCCCGTCTTCGTAACCTCTAAGAGCTATAATTTCTTGTCCTCCAATCTGATTGACACCTGTCAAACCGCTCCCTCCAAGATGAAACCTCTCAAACGGCGTAAGTCCTTTGCTCGAGTTGTAAGCTCCCATGAAACCAAAACCAAAACGCGGCATCAAGACCAATTTTTTATCGGCAGTAAGAGGAACATACCACTCACCTGTCAATTTAAGTTTGTAATACTCTAAAGTTTTGAACCGCTCTTGATTGGTCAAGTTCGAATAATCATCAATTCCATCCCATGAAGAATAAGGCAACGTTGCTTTTGCACTAAATTTAATATTTGAACCTCCTTGCGGATAAATCGGTGAACTTACTGAACTTCGCTGTAAAACATATTTGAATGCAAAATCATTAGATGTTCCATCAGTAAACAAGCCAAAACGACGGTCATCTTTGACATAATACTGCTGATAACTCAACTCATAATACGCTTGAAACCAATCGTCAGGGAACTTCTTTCTTCTACCCAAGCCCAAATTCACTCCAGCCAAACGTAAACCAGCAAAACTCGCACTCGTAGGAGCGAAACCATTTCCTAAAAGTGTCCAATTGGCTCCAAATGAGAGTGAGTTTGGTTTTTTACCTCCCAGCCATGGCTCTGTAAAGGAGAAGCTATATCCTCGGTAAAACTTCCCATTGGTTTGTAGCCTCAACGACACTCTTTGACCATCACCTCCAGGTAGTGGAGCCCATGCTCCTTTCTTAAATATATTCTTGGTACTGAAATTATTAAACGTTAATCCTAAAGTTCCTATAATTCTTCCTCTTCCATCCAAACCAGTACCACCATAGCCTCCAGAGAGCTCGATTTGATCGGATGATTTTTCCTCTACCACATATTCGATATCGACGGTCCCGTCTTGTGGATTTGGAATTGGATTGATTTGAAATGCCTGTTCGTTGAAATACCCCAGTTGGGCAAGTTCTCTTTGTGTACGCATTATATCATTCCGATTGAAGAGATCACCGGGCTTGGTTCGAATTTCACGACGAATCACATAATCGTTCGTTTTGGTATTCCCTTTAATAATCACACGCTTAACTCGGGCTTCTTTCCCTTCAATGATGCGCATCTGGTAATTAATGTGATGCGCCTCAACATTGGTTTCTACAGGTATTACTTGAAAAAATAAATACCCGCGATCCATATACAATGATGAAATATCTCTTCCATCTTGACTCATAACCAAACGAGTATCAAGCAACTCTTTATTATATAAATCGCCTTTTTTGATTCCTAAAATAGTGTCCAGAAATGATGATCTGAATTTTGTGTTTCCAATCCACTCAATGTCTCCAAAATAATACTTTTCTCCTTCGTCAATTTTTATATCAATCGATAAATTTTTCTCATCGAGTAGATAAACTGTATCGTAAATTGCTTCAGCATCTCGCAATCCAACCTTGTTGAATTTACCCAGCATAGCCTCTTTGTCGCGGACATATGCGCTTTGTGAGTACTTAGAACGCTTGAAAAATCTCCAGAAAGCTTTTCTCTTTGTATCTTTCATGGCCATACGTAACTTCCATGTTTTGACCGAATTGTTTCCTTCAATATTTAATTCTCCAATTTTCACTTTCGGACCCTTTGCAACTTTGATAACAAAAATTTCCGAATTGGTCATCAAGCTGTCTTGTATTCGATTGATATCCACACCAATAGAGTAATGTCCTTTTTCACGAAAATACCCTTTGATCCTTGATTTAGTTGCAAAAACAAGATTCTCGGTAATTGTCTTTCCTGAGAACAAAGAAATTTCTTCTCGAATATTATCTGCTTCTCTCTTATTGACTCCAACAAACTTAAAACGAGAGAGTTTCGCTCGAGGAGCTACTCGAATGACAAGGTAAATAACTCCTGCAACTTCTTTATCTGCTCGGATTTCAACATCTGAAAAAATTCCCTCATTCCAAAGGTTTTTAATCGCTTTTGAAATATCTTCTCCCGGCAAAGTGATTTGTTGTCCCTGCCTCAAACCGGCAAGTAATTTAATCGCATTGTGATCATAATTATCGGCACCCTCTATTCGAATTGGACCTATTTCATACGCTTGAGGACGTTTAAAATCGATATCCATTCCACCCACAACGAGAACGTCATTTGAATTTGTCAACAAAAGCGAGGAATCAGGCTCAACTATGGAAGTTTTATTGCCATTGGTATCAACAGCAATCGTATCAGTTGGTTGTGTGTGTGCAGAGAGTGTTCTCAAGCACAAAACGAATATTAGTAGCGTCTTAAAAGTTAATTTCATCTATTATTTTCTATTTGTGCAGAAACCCGACCAAATCTTCTTTCTCTAGATTGGTAGTCTAACACCGCTTTATACAAATCTTCTTTTTTAAAATCGGGCCAAAGCACATCAGTAAAATGAAATTCCGAATATGCAATTTGCCACAACAAGAAATTACTCACTCTGTGTTCACCACTTGTGCGAATAAGTAGTTCTGGATCAGGTATACCGCTAGTGGTTAAATTACTTGAAATTGTTTCTTTGCAAATATTTTCAACCGACAGCACTCCATTTGAAACATCCTTAACGATGTCTTTAACAACCTCAACAATTTCCCATTGAGCACTGTAATTCAGCGCAAGTACAAGATTTACACCTGTATTGTTCTTGGTTTTACTACTTGCCTCAGCCAACTTGTCTTGACATGACTTGGGAAGTCCTGCCATATTCCCTATGGTTGATATAATCACGTTGCTTTCATGTAATTCATCCACCTCATTTCCTATTGTGGTGACCAACAAATCCATTAGACCGTCTACTTCCTCTTGAGGCCTGTTCCAATTTTCAGTAGAAAAGGCGTACAAGGTAAGAAATTTCACTCCAAGATCTTGGGATGCCTTTAACGCCTCTCGAACAGATTCCACTCCAAAGTTATGCCCAAACAAGCGGTTTTCTCCTTGTTGCTGCGCCCACCTGCCATTTCCATCCATAATGATGGCAATGTGCTCGGGTGTATTACTTAGTTCTATCTGATCAAGAATGCTCATGTCACTCAGGTATAATTAACGAAAATAATTAAACTATCGTATCCAACGATATTAATATGTTTTTGACTTAACGTACTTTAACAAAAAGAGGGATATGGTATAGCCCAAATCCCTCTATTAATGCTGCTTTGAAGCAAATTACTCTGCCAAGACAATCACCTTGTCATTCAACATTTCAACAACACCTCCGTGTATAGAAATACGAATAACTTTCTTATTCGAAGCATCGATAGCGATTTTAGTGTTCACTTTCTCTGTGCTTTCAAAAGCGCTCGCAAGATCTACTTTTACCTCACCCTTTGACAATGCTGAGATGATCGGTGCGTGTCCATTCAAAACCTGAAACGAGCCATCCAAACCAGGAAACTGAACTGCTTCAACTTCTCCTGAAAAGACTTGTGCCTCTGGTGTAATAATTTCTAACTGCATCGTTTTGCTATTCGTTTACTATTAAGCGTTTTCAGCCAACATTTTTTCTCCTGCTTCAATTACGTCTTCAATCCCTCCTTTCAAGTTGAAAGCAGCTTCTGGATATTGATCGTAATCTCCATTAAGTATTGCATTGAAGGCCTTTATTGTATCTTGGATGTCGACCAATACACCTTTCAGTCCAGTAAATTGCTCAGCAACATGGAATGGTTGAGAGAGGAAACGCTGAACACGTCGCGCTCTGTGTACAACCAATTTGTCTTCCTCTGACAATTCGTCCATACCAAGGATAGCAATAATATCTTGTAATTCTTTATAACGTTGCAATGTAATTTTTACTCGCTGTGCACATTCGTAATGTTCTTCACCAACAATCTCTGGCGTAAGAATACGAGAGGTTGAATCCAACGGGTCAACCGCTGGATAAATTCCTAACTCAGCAATTTTACGCGACAATACCGTTGTAGCATCCAAGTGAGCGAACGTATTCGCCGGAGCGGGATCAGTAAGGTCATCAGCTGGCACGTATACCGCCTGAACGGATGTAATCGAACCATTTTTAGTTGAAGTAATACGTTCTTGCATCGCTCCCATTTCCGTCGCAAGCGTTGGCTGGTATCCTACTGCTGACGGCATTCGCCCAAGAAGTGCTGAAACCTCAGATCCTGCTTGCGTAAATCGGAAAATGTTATCAACGAAGAAAAGAATGTCTTTCCCTTGACCATCTCCTTCTCCATCTCTGTAGTATTCTGCCAATGTCAAACCGGAAAGTGCAACACGTGCACGCGCCCCTGGAGGCTCATTCATTTGTCCAAAAACGAAAGAAGCTTTTGACTCTTTCATTTCATTCAAATCAATTTTAGAGAGATCCCATCCGCCATTTTCCATCGAATGCATAAACTCTTCACCGTATTTGATAATACCTGACTCCAACATCTCACGAAGCAAATCGTTTCCTTCACGTGTACGCTCACCAACACCTGCAAATACTGACAAACCACCGTGGCCTTTTGCAATGTTATTAATAAGTTCCTGGATCAAAACTGTTTTACCAACTCCAGCTCCTCCAAAAAGTCCAATTTTTCCACCTTTCGCATAGGGCTCAATCAAATCAATCACTTTGATCCCTGTGAACAACACCTCTGTGGCTGTAGATAAATCTTCAAACTTTGGAGCGTCTCTGTGAATCGGCATTCCGTTTGTATTGTCCACTTCTTGAATTCCGTCAATCGCCTCACCAACAACGTTAAATACACGTCCTTTGATTTCGTCTCCTGTTGGCATTTTGATTGCCGAGCCAGTAGCTTCAACATCCATACCTCTTGTAAATCCGTCTGTAGAGTCCATCGAAATGGTTCTTACTGCATTTTCACCAACATGCGATTGTACTTCTAGAACAACGCGCGTCCCGTTTTCTCTCTTTACAACCAAAGCATCAAAGATGTTTGGTAGAGATACTCCTTTTTCGAAGCTTACGTCAACAACGGGCCCAATAACCTGTGAAATTTTACCTTTTATATCCGACATTTTCGTGTCTTTTTAATAGAATTAAAATCTTATCCGTTCTTCCGGAATTTGGGCGCAAATATATGGTTTTTCTTTGAAAGAATTGTCCAACGAGCATAAATATCTATCAACAGTCAAAGTATTTTATCAACAACACCAAATAATCACAAAAAAGTGACACCAAAACACCTGATCTATAAGGTCCTAATAAAAATCCAATGGAAGTCGCCTTGAGTATACCTAAGCTAGCCCAACTGACTGTTTTTTTGGATCAAATATTTGACAGGGAAATATGAAAAAATGGCGCTTAGCACCGAGACAATAGTAAAAATAATAACTCCGTCCATTAATGAAACGGCAATCGGAAATGCTTCTCCATTCGAGTTCGGCATTGCAATCAAACCATACTGTTGTTGAACGAAACAAATCGCATAACCAAATAGAAGACCAAAGAAAACCCCTTTTCCAGCGATTAACAATCCTTCAAAGAAGAAAATACGGAAGATTAAGGTCTTTGAAGCTCCTATGCTTTTCATCGTTTTTATGTTTCCTAATTTTTCGAAGAATAACATGGTCAATGAAGCAACAAGATTAAATGCAGCTAGAATAAATATGAATACAAGAATTATCGCGACAATAAATCGCTCTGATTTACTCGTCATATATATAATTTCATTCTTTTCAAAATTCGTTTTGACTGTAAAATCATCCCCAACAATTTGCTTCAGTTCATTTTTCAACTGTTCATTATCAATTTCGGGTTTCGCGTTGATATACACAGCAGTTATCTGATCGTCGTATCCAAGAAGTTCTTTCCCAAGTGTTATAGGCACAATAAAACTCTCTGAATTCACTTCTCTGTTAAAATTAATACTCCCAGAAAGAGGTATCACTTGTGAATAAAAAGGGCTCTTGCCCGGTCGGATTCGAATGTCTCTTTTCGGAGCATAGCAAGTAATAAACTCATTCTCAAGGTTCGGAATGTAGGCGCCAAGTCGCTCCAAAAGTGAAGCTCCAATCAACGCAACTGATGTAGTCTCCTGATTTAATTTAGACACCCCAGCAACCATATGATCGGCCATATTGGTCATCTGTAAAAATGAGGTTTCAACACCTATCATTTTGGCGTTTGCCCACTTTTTCTCGTGCTTTAATATTACAACATCTTCGACAACCCTAGAATACGATGAAACTCCTTCAACTTCACTGATTTCATCAAAATCAAGGCGGTTTTCATGAAAAGATTTTCCTTTCTTGACCCGGACCGTAATATCTGTATCATACTCTGAATATAACTTTTCTATCATGGTCTCTATACCATTGAACGCTGATAGAAGAATGACGAGCGCTGCAGTTGTTGTTGCAATCCCGACCACAGAAATTCGCGTGATTAAATTGATCACATTTTTCTTCCGTTTCGTAGAAAGATATCGCCGCGCTATAAAGTAGGAGATACGAATAGTTCTTATTTTAAAAGTTCATCGATTTTATTAGCATAGTCCAACGAATCATCAATGAAAAATCTTAAATCTGGGATGTGCTTCATGTTTTGCAGTCTTCGCCCCACATCTCCCCGAATTCTTGAAGCATTTAACTCAATGTTGGCCAAAACCTCTTCTTTGTCCGGACTTGCAAATATGCTAACATAACAACGTGCAAGAGATAAATCAGGAGTAATCCGAACAACTGTTGCAGAAACCATCGCTCCGAGACATAGCTCACGCGCATTTTTTCGGAAAATCTGTGACAATTCATTTTGAATTACACTTTCTATACGACTTTGTCTTATTGAACCCATATCGCAAAGATATAATAACTAGAATGATAAGAAGTTTATAAATCAATCTATCTTTGTAAATTAATGAAAGACATCATAGAAATATACAGACACACGTTCAAGTACCGTAGTTTAGCATTACTAGTCATCTTATCGAATATCTTGTATGTTGTTTTCAACTTGATATCTCTGGCACTTTTTGTCCCATTTCTGCAAGTGATCTTCAATGAAGAACAGGCGATTGAAGTTTTTTCAGAACCAATCTATTCGGGTGGCTTTTTAGACTTCTTCAAATATGCCGGTGAATACTACCAGTATTTCATGCAAACAAGTTCGCAATCCGATCCGAAAGGGGCACTGTTCTTCGTTTGCGTCACCGTAGCAATTAGCTTCTTCCTTAAAAACTTTTCCCGCTACCTTGCCATTTGGTTTCAATCGCAACTAAGAATGGCTGTTGTCCGAGATGTCCGAGATCAGCTATTTGAAAAAGCACTAAAACTTCCGTTATCGCATTACACAGATGAAAACCGAGGTGATTTAATGGCAAGAATGCAGAACGATGTATTAGAAATTGAAAATGCTGTAATTTCAATGCTCGAATTGTTCTTTAGAGAACCTATTGCCATAACAATTACGCTCTCCTTGCTTTTCTATTGGAGCACAGAGCTGACACTTTTCGCACTTCTTTTACTTCCAATAACCGCTTTAATTATCGCTGTAATCGGAAAAAGTCTGAAGCGCACGGCCCGACAAGAGAAAAGTCAAATGGGTGTACTTTTTTCCGCTATGGATGAAGGATTGGGCGGTATAAGAATCATCAAGGCGTTCAATGCAATTCCTCAAGTTCTCCAATCTTTTCAGAAAGAAAATCTAAAACACCAAAAACTGGTAACCAAGGCATTTCGAAAGCGAGACTTATCCTCTCCGCTCAATGAAATTATTGGATCATTGGTAATGATTTCAATTGTTTGGTACGGTGGACTTCTTGCATTGGACAGCAAAAGCACTGGGTTTTCAGGAGAAACTTTCATTGGATTCATTATTGTTTTTTCTCAGCTAATGCGCCCCATTTCAAGTGTATCTCAATGCATTTCAAACTTGAACAAAGCGAGTGCGTCACAAGAGCGCATCAATGCGATTCTTAATGCAGACGAGAAAATATATGAGACCGATCAACCAATTGCACTGAAAGAAGTTCAGACATCAATCGAATACAAAAATGTTTATTTTAAATACAAAGATGAAGACGTCCTGAAAGACATTTCATTTTCCATACCACAAGGAAAAACTGTTGCTCTTGTGGGAGAATCAGGCAGCGGGAAATCGACAATTGCAGATTTACTCCCGCGATTCTACGATGTCCAAAGAGGTCAAATTCTTTTTGATGGTGTTGATGTGAAAAATGCTTCTCTTTTTGACCTAAGGCACCACATCGGAATTGTCTCCCAAGAATCAATTTTATTCAACGCAACTGTCAGAGAAAATATTGCTTTTGGAATGCCAAATGCGTCAATTGAGGAAATAACGAAGGCGGCGAAAATTGCTAATGCCCATGATTTTATTTCAGCACTAGAAAAAAATTATGACACCACTATTGGTGAACGTGGAAACAAACTTTCTGGAGGGCAAAAACAACGGCTCAGTATTGCACGTGCCATTTTGAAAAACCCTTCTGTTCTGATACTAGACGAAGCCACCTCTGCACTTGATACTGAATCTGAAAAACTGGTTCAAGAAGCGCTTGAAAATTTAATGAAAAACAGAACAAGCTTAGTTATTGCACATCGCTTGAGCACAATAAAGCGAGCGGATGAAATCATTGTTTTGTCTAAAGGGCAAATTAAAGAGCGTGGCACGCATGACGAGCTAATGAGTGCTGGTGGGATTTACTACAAGCTGTCGTCTTTGCAAGGGATTAACGATTGAACTGAAGGTATTCTTCAGGGTTGACAGGAACCTGCTTGTACCACAATTCAAAGTGCAAATGAGGACCGTCTGAATTTTGTCCTGTCGATCCAACAATGGCTATTGGGTCTCCCAATTGAACCTTATCACCAATCTTCTTGAGGGCCTTTCTGTTGTGTTTGTATATCGACGTGTAATCATTGCCATGATCAATAATCAAAATGTATCCATCTTTTCTCGTATATCCCGAGTAAATAACAGTTCCAGATAAACATGACTTCACCGTATGGTCTTTTTCTGTAACCACATCGACACCTGGATGATTTTGACTGAAATGCTGACTTATGACACCAACAACAGGCCGCTGAAAATAGGGAATTGAAGCATCAATTTTTACCGTCCTCATATCATCTTTAACACGCTCCGCTAATTCGCGCTCCGCTTTTGAGAGTTCTGCTACGTCTTGTTCTAGCGGAAATTCAAATTCCATCTCGATTGAATCCAAATCAGTATTTAACGGAAACTCACCTGAAATAATTCTGGTTTGAGCACGAATATAACGTTCTTGTGAGGCTAAAATATCCTTGAGGGTGTCTATTGATTCGCGATATTCAATAAGTTGTTCCCTCTCAATTGGTGTGTCATTACTGCCAGAATATTTATTGAATACCCCATCAAACAGGAACAATATACTAATACCAAAAACAATAAAAACCAAAACGGTTAAGCTAAACACACGGATCCGAGAACTCACGAAACTCATCAGCTCCTCAAATGATGACGGATCAGTTACAGAAAACTTAACAGCCTTTTTTGAATTGCGATAGATTCGTTTTAAGAGATTCATCAGACAAAACTCAATAAAAACAACCTTCAATCCAAATAAATTGGTCAGACAATTCGTTAACAAATTCAAATTCTGTGAACTTTGGTCCAAAATTTGTTGCTTCGAAAGGAAACGAATTGCGTAATTTTACGTATTTTAAAGTAGAAGGTGAAAAATTTGATGGCCATATTACTTTTTAGTTTACCCCTAGCGACATTAGGGCAGCTAACTACGTCTATTCAAGCGCCAAATAACCTTGTACAAAATGTACTTCTTGGCTCAGGTGTTACCGTATCAAATATTACATTTAGTGGCTTGCCAATAACAATTGGAGAATTTAATGGCACCAATACGAATCTAGGATTAGATGCGGGAATTGTAATGACAACTGGAACTATCAATAACAATGGATCTGGGCCCCACGGCCCGAATAGCGATGGAGGCTCTGGACAAGACAATAGTGCTCCAGGTTATGCATTGCTAACGTCATTGTTGGGCGCTGGAGTTGCTACTTTCGACGCAGCTGTTTTAGAATTTGATTTTGTTCCCTACTCAGACTCTGTTAAGTTTAACTATGTGTTTGGTTCTGAGGAATATCCTGAGTATGTAAATCAAGGTTTCAATGACGCTTTCGCATTTTTCATCTCTGGACCTGGGATCGCAGGGCTTCAAAACATAGCGCAAATACCTGGCGGAGGTGGGCCGGTAACAATTGACAATGTCAATGCTGGCTCAAATAACACCTATTTTGTGAACAATGGAAATGGCTCAACTGCACCTCAAAATGGAAGTAGTACCTATATTCAATACGACGGATTTACAAAAGTTCTTACTGCAGAGTCAGCTGTGCAATGTGGTGAAACCTACCACTTAATCATTTGTATTGCGGACGCTGGTGACGGACAATTGGATTCTGGTATTTTTCTTGAAGCCAATAGCTTATCTTCAAAAACACCCATAGAAATAGAATACGAGATTTCACAAGAATTATTTGGTGCTCCAGACATTATTGGAGAGGGCTGTGTTACCACGACTGTCACGCTTACTAGGAATCCTTCACAATCTGCTTCTACCATGTCCGTGCCTATGAACACGCTCGGATCAGCAATTGAAGGAACGGATTACTCAAATTTACCAAATTCAATTACGTTTCCTGCAGGAGTTAGTCAAGTCGAATTTTCATTTGACGCCTTTCAGGATGGAATCGTAGAAGGGCAGGAAAATATAATTATTGAATTTCCAATTACTGACCCCTGTGGAAATGTGACACCCATTGTAATTGAACTCTTTATTCAAGATATTGCTCCAGTTGGACTTTCGATTGATGGAGGAACTATTAATTGTCCCGGAGAATCAGTGACGCTTACAGCAAACCCGACAGGAGGTGCCCCGCCATACACTTACTTATGGAGCACAGGTGAAACAACCGCATCTATTGTGATTTCACCAACCGTAACAACAACATATACTGTGACAACAACAGATGCCTGTTTGAATGAATCGGTATCAGAGACTATAGAAATCATCGTTCCTGATTTACCGCCGATGACACTAAATGTATCACCAGATATCACAGAGATATGTCCTTACCTTCCTCGCATTCTTGAAGCCAATCCATCGGGTGGATCAGGAAATTACACCTATTACTGGTCGTCAAATTCTAATCCGAACCTTGGAGGTGGTAACGCAATCACGGTGACCCCGTCAACTACCACAATGTATACAATAAACGTAACAGACAATTGTGGAAATTCTGTAACAGACTCAATACTATATACAATCACAAGTCCACCATTGATATTAGAAATGAGTCCTGCGCAAGAGGTTTGTCCTGGAGATTCAGCTTTCATATCTGTTCAGGCAAGCGGTGGATATGGTCAATATTTTTACTATTGGTCGTACAGCGGAGACACAACACCCGGTATTTGGGTGAACCCATATACAACAACAACTTACGAGGTCATTGTTTCAGATGAGTGTCAAACATTTACAGTTGAGGGAACTACTGCAGTAACTGTTGTTGCTCCCTTTGCTAATTTCTCATCATCAAGCACCACCTACTTCAATGGTTTGCCGATAACCTTCATAAACGAATCAGTGAATGGTGTCGATTTTGAATGGGATTTTGGTGATGGCAATACTGATAACTTCTCAAATCCTTCAAACACCTATAATGAGCCTGGAACTTATTTGGTAACCCTCATTGCAATCGATGAAAAAGGATGTACTGATACCATAATAAAACCGATAAATATTGAAGACGAGTGGTTCTTATATGTCCCAAACTCGTTTACGCCTGATGATGATCGTTTTAACAATACTTTCGAGGCCAGTACAATCGGTGTTCAATCCTTGAAAATTGATATTTTTAATCGTTGGGGGGAAGTGGTGTACCAGTCAAATGAATCCAATTTTATTTGGAATGGAACCTACAACAACAGCACTGCTCCCGACGGAACCTATACCTATTCAATCGAATTTATTACCGATTCTGGACGCAACAAAACACAGCTTGGTCACGTCAATTTGCTCCGGTAATTGAAGCGCGTACAAACAGCCATTTTGGTCCCAACCTCCAGCTCATTTCTGCAACTTTATTCTCCACAAACAAAACAAAATTAGGATTCGGTAAAAAATCAGACCTAACTTTAGAATTAAATTCAACAGGTGGTTTTGTGTTTTTCACTGTGAACTCCTGCGAAATGGGATTTCCAAATGTCTGCACAGAGAAAGGCTTTAATTTTCCTTCTATCGAAAGTGTTCCATGTAAGGAATAAATACAACTTCCATCTGCAAATTGAACAGAATCGAGCAGTATGGGTGAGGTAAGGTAAACAGAACTCAAATCGAAATCAAACCCTGCAGATTCAATATTTGATTTGTCGACTACATTCTTACATGAAAGAAATGCAACAAATGAAATGAGTAGAAAAAATAAGGACTTCAATTAAAGTGATTTGGTTCTGCCACCATCAACCGGAATATTGATTCCATTGATATATGATGCACGATCAGAGGCTAAAAAAGCAATTACTTCAGCAACTTCATTGGGTTGCGCAATTCGCTGCATCGGGCTCTGTTGCGCCATTGTTCCAAGCACCTCGTCGACGGACTGGTTTGTTTTTCCTGCCTTAACCTCCGCAATACTATTCAATCGAAGGGTGTTGGTCGCACCAGGTAAAACATTATTCACACGAATATTAAACACACCCAACTCATTGGCCAAGGTTTTGCTCCAATTAGCAACTGCCCCCCGTATAGTGTTTGAAACACCTAAACCATTTAAGGGCTGCTTTACACTTGTTGAAATTACGTTAATAATGCTGCCGAATCCATTTTTTTTCATTTCAGGCAGGAGCGCTTGAACCAAAACATGATTACAAACTAGGTGTTGATTAAATGTGTTAACAAATTCAGAGACATCAGCATCAATTATAGGGCCTCCTTTCGGGCCTCCCGTGTTATTTACCAATATTTGTGGGCTATTGCCTCCTTCTATAAATTTGGTGACAACATTTTTTAATACATCAGGTTTAGAAAAATCTGCCACAAGATAAGAATGCATCTGGTCCATTGGACTACTGAGCTGCTTTACAGCGCTCCGCAACTTGTCTTCATTTCTCGCTATGAGGGTAATTTTAGCACCTCTCTCTGCCATTAACTTTGCAGATGCCAATCCAATTCCTTGAGTACTCCCGCAAACGACTGCATGTTTTCCTATTAATTCCATGTCATAATTTTCGTCTAAAATAATTGAATCCATTAGTTCGTGCAACATCTTTTCTAAATTTGAGACAAATAACTATTTAATACGAAAAATAGGAATCCAATCCAATAAAGAAATATCTCAAGTGTGATTATCAATGTGAACTCTGATTTATTAACAGGCATGTGTAAAATATTCAATTAACAGAATCAAAGTTGTTCTAAAGGATCGTATACGCTATATTTGGTTGACTATTTATTAAAATTAACTACAAACTCAGGTTATGAAAAAACTATTACTCTTTTTAGGGTTCCTTGTCGGAATTCTAAATATTGCCAGTGCGCAGTATTGTGCGGGTGGACCAAGTTCTACCTTCGACTCAAATCTCGCAGCGGCATCTATTACCGGTGATGCTGGTACTTCTATCTCTTACACTGGATGTCCTGGTGTTACAGGTGTTCAAGATTTAACTGCTTCAGCAAGTGTGACACTTTCTGCAGGAGGTTCTTACACCTTGAATGTTACACCAGGTTCATGTGGTGGAAACTACGGTAATGCACTTGAAGCATGGATTGACTGGGATCAAAATGGTGTCTTTGACGCTTCAGAATCCGTAGGAACCTGGACTGGAACGCCGCCAGCAGTACAACAGAATTTTTCAGTTAATGTTCCGGCGTCAGTTGCTGCTGGTACAACGCGCATGAGAATTCAGCAACAAGAAAGTGGCTTTCTTCCTTTGGATCCGTGTGCTAACTTTACTTGGGGGTCAGTTGTTGATTTCGAAGTTGTAATAAGCCCGTCATTTTTGACATATTGTGCTGGTGGACCAAGTTCTACCTTTGACTCGAATCTCGCAGCAGCTTCTATTACTGGTGATGCTGGTACTTCTATCTCTTACACTGGATGTCCTGGTGTTACAGGTCTTGAAGACTTAACTGGTTCAACAAGTGTGACTCTTTCTGCAGGAGGTGTGTATACCTTAAATGTTACACCTGGTTCTTGTGGTGGAAACTACGGTAATGCACTTGAAGCGTGGATTGATTGGGATCAGAATGGTGTCTTTGACGCTTCAGAATCCGTGGGAACTTGGTCTGGAACTCCAGGTGCAGTTGGAGCCCTTCCTTTTTCGGTCACTGTCCCAGCATCTGCAAATAGTGGAGTTACGACTTTAAGAATTCAGCAACAAGAAGGTGGTTCCCTTCCTTTGGATCCGTGTGCTAGCTTTACTTGGGGATCAAAAACTGACTTTGGTATTGCATTAGCTCCTCCTTCAATTACTTGTTTTGCTCCTAGTCAATTAAGTGTGACTGCTTTAACAAGCTCAAGTGCTGATCTTAACTGGGTAGATAACTCAGCTTCTGGTTTAGCTAATATTGAATATGGACCAGCTGGATTTACTCCAGGAACAGGAACTTTAATTACTGGAACAACCAACAATCCTGAATCTATTTCTGGATTAAACCCACAGACTTCATACGAATTTTATGTTCAGTCTGATTGTGGTGGTGGTGACTTAAGTACATGGTCAGGACCTTTCGCATTCACAACGCCATGTGCTGCTGTTATAGCCCCGTGGACTGAGACATTTACGACAGTGGTTACACCTACATGTTGGAGTCAGTCGACAACAACAGGAGGTCCTTGGGTCTTTACTGGTAACCCAGGTTATGATTGTAGCGGTACATTGGATCACACCAACGGATCAACAAATAATTATGCTTGGATTGATTTCTCAGGGACTGATGCGGGTGTTATCCTAACAACTCCAGTTATTGATGTTTCTGCTTTGAACGTGCCTGAACTTAGATTTTGGGAAAAAAGTTACTATGCAGGAGTGCTATCACCATATAACTTTTTGTATGTTGAGGCCTCAGATGGACTCGGAAACTGGAATTTAGTTGCAACATACCAAGGAGATCTTGGACCAACCTGGTTTGAGCAAGTAGTAGTTGTAGCACCGTTCGTTTATACTAGTGGAGCTAATGATTTAATTCAACTCCGATTTAGAGCTGAATCAGGAGGTGCAGGTGCTGATTTCTACAATGATATCCTGATAGATGATGTTTCCGTAGTGGAAGCACCAACATGTCCGCAGCCAATCGATTTAATTGTCGATTCTGCTGATTTAACATCGGTTTCCTTGTCATGGACGCCTATTGGATCTGAAACTGAATGGTACGTAGAATATGGTGCACCAGGATTTACCCCAGGAACAGGAACAGTTGCTCCCTTGGTTACGCCTAATCCATATACAACTATTACTGGTTTAGGATCAAATCAATTATTTGAAGCTTACGTAAGAGCCTTCTGTACTGTTGGAGATACATCATTCTACACTGGCGGAGTTCTATTTAATACATTCAATCAGCCTCCATTTATGGAAAGTGATAATGCTTGTGGGCCTGGATTCAATGATATTTCATCTACTGGTACTTTAAATCTTCTTGGTGATGATGGGGAAGTTGGAACGCAATTACCATTCTCATTTCTTTATCAAGGACTGCCTACAACCGATATAACAATTGGTTCAAATGGAGCCATTATCTTCGGGAGTCTCAACGCTCAAGTCGGTTTTACTAATCAACAAATGACAAATCAAGCCAATGGGCTATATGCTTTCTGGGATGATTTAGGTCCTGAAGTTGGCCCAACTGATGGTGTTTATTTTGAAACAATCGGAGTTGCTCCGAATCAACAGTTTATTGTTCAATGGAACAAAAGACATCTTGGTGGAAACAATAACCCATACATCTTCCAAGCTGTTATTGACCAAGCTTCAAATGAAATCTATTTCATATACGACGATGTTGAAGTTGGGAATGGCTCTTATGATTTAGGGGGGTCGGCAACAATTGGTATTGCTGGACCAAACCAAGATATTCAGCTTTCATACAATAATACTCAATACTTGACTGATAATTCTTGTGCGCATTTCTACTATACAGATTGTCCAAAACCATCAAACTTCTCTGTAACCTACACAACTGTTAGTGAAGGAGCAATTACATGGTCGGCTGGTTTAGCAAATGAAACAGATTGGACTGTTATTTATGGTGTGGCTGGTTTTGATCCAACGCAATCAGGAACAACTGTTCAAACATCTACACCTGCATTGATTATGCCAGGTCTGAATGACATCACATGCTACGATGTGTACATCTACGCGGATTGTAGTGGTTCTCTTCAGTCAGGAAGTTTAGCAGGTACATTCTGTACACTTCCAAACTGTGCAAACCCTTCTGCAATTGCTGCCTCGTCTGCTGTTGATACAGTTATGTCGAACTGGACATGGGTTGAAAACCCTGGATATCCTTCAACAGGATTCGGTGTTCAATACGGTTTCGCTGGATTTGCTCCAGGTACGGGTACGGTGTCGTATATCGATAACAACTTCACAGATACGACAGCTGATGCTGCGCTCATAGGTGGTGGTGTTTACGACATCTATGTACAAGCGGTTTGTGGTACTGATTCATCTGCATGGACGGGACCAATTGCATTCACTATGCCATTGACAAATGACAGTACTTGTTTTGCTGAAGACTTGGCAGTAGACGGAACGTTTATGACATTCAGTAATGTTGGTGCTACAACAGATGCAAACGAAGGAACAATTGCTCCTCCTGCAACTGGATACCAAACACAAAACGGATGGGGGAACTCAAACGTAACATCTACAGTATGGTTTACATTCACTGCGCCTCCTTCTGGAAACGTAAGAGCGAGTTGTGAAGGTATCAACTTTGATGGGCAGCTTGCTGCATACGAAGTAACACAATGTGATTCATTCCCAACCTATACGTTAATCGGTGCGAATGACGATCTTGGTGTTTCATTTACAGAAAATGCTCCATTACTTAACTTGTGTGGATTAACTCCTGGTGCGCAATATTACTTGATGTACGATTCATGGAGTACGTTCTCACAAGGAACATACAACCTTACACTTTCAGAAGTTGTTGTTGAAGCAGGTACTGATAATGGATTAACTGATGTATGTATAGGTGATACTGTTGACTTGTTCAACAACCTTACAGGAAACGATTTGGGTGGTACATGGTACGAGCAAATCCCAACGGCTAACTTTAGTGAATCAAACTTCGTTTCTGCAGGATTGGCATCACAAGTATTCTATTTCGACTACATCGTAGTGGATGGATGT
>Ga0233397_1000312_pt1 | contig 24368 bp, 20 predicted proteins | sample 35DmetaG_FD_189957 | JGI IMG/M metagenome (GOLD analysis project Ga0233397, IMG submission 189957) | Seawater microbial communities from Monterey Bay, California, United States - 35D | ecosystem: Environmental > Aquatic > Marine > Coastal | place: USA: California | collected 2016-10-20
CGGTAATTCCTGCTTTAATGGCTGGAAATAGCGTCATCCTTAAACCCTCCGCTCAAACTCCTTTGTGCGGCGAGCATTTTGCCTTGGCGTTTAAAGAAGCGGGCCTGCCTGATAGCGTATTACAATGTTTATTCTTGAACCATGACAGCACAACAAAAATAATCAATGAATCGAAGATAAACTTTACATGTTTCACCGGCTCAGTTTCTGCTGGGAAAAAGATTGAAATCGCAGCTTCAGGAACTTTCATCGGCACGGGGTTAGAGCTTGGTGGCAAAGATCCTGCATACGTAAGACCCGATGTTAACTTTGACAACTGTGTAACAGAGCTAGTGGACGGTGCATTTTTTAATTCGGGTCAATCTTGTTGTGGCATTGAACGAATTTATGTTCATAGTTCGTTACACTCAAAATTTGTTGACGCATTTGTAGAAAAAGTACGACAGTTGAAACTTGACGACCCTTGCCTTGCTGATACAACCCTCGGCCCAGTCGTTAAAAATTCAGCTGCTAACTGGGTACGGAATCAAATAAGAGAAGCCAAACAAAAAGGAGCTTCAGCCTGCATAGATTCCTCTAAATACACTAAAGATACAGGAGATTCTCCCTATTTAGCCCCTCAAGTCCTGATTAATGTCGACCACAGCATGAGTATGATGAGGGAAGAGAGTTTTGGACCAATTGTTGGAATAATGTCAGTGAGCGACGACCAAAAGGCTATAACGTTAATGAACGACAGCGACTTGGGTCTGACTGCCTCTATCTGGACTCAAGACCAAGAAGCAGCCGAGACGCTAGGTAACCAAATAGAAACTGGAACTGTATTCATGAATCATTGCGATTACCTTGACCCAGCGCTAGCCTGGACGGGCGTTAAAAATACGGGTCACGGGGTTACGCTCTCTCGACTCGGCTATTTGCAGTTAAGCCAGCCAAAGTCATTTAATCTCAAGAACATCTGAAGAGACCTTAAAACTGTGAAAATAGGCGTTCTTAACACCGACAAATTAAAGCCCGAGTTCTCTCTCAGGTTTGGTGAATATCCGAGCATGTTTGCTCGACTTTTTTTAATAGCTAAACCAGACCTTAAGCTTCAGACATATAACGTTTTGGACTTCCAATATCCGAAGAATATCGAAGAGTGCGACGCTTATCTAATAACCGGTAGCAAGCTCAGTGTGTACGAGGAGATTCCTTGGATTATCGAATTGAAAAATTTCGTCAAAAGACTTAATGCCTCGCAGAAAAAAATAGTCGGCATCTGCTTTGGTCATCAGTTAATCGCTGAGGCCCTCGGAGGGAAAACTCTAGCTGCAGAGGCTGGTTGGTGTGTTGGAGCGCACAAAACAAAGCTCAACGAGAATGCCACTTTTTATAAAACATCTGGAGAAGAATTTTGGCTGCTCTCCAATCATAGAGACCAAGTTTCAAAGATGGCTGAGGGAGCAACGTTACTAGCGAGCACTGAAGCTTGCCCAATTGCCATGACTTCATTAGGCGACCATATTCTTACATTTCAGGGCCACCCTGAATTTGATAAAGAATATGCTAAAGCTCTACTGGACATGCGTCGCGAGATACTTGGAGAACCGGTTTATGCAGCCGCCATAAAGTCTTTAGAAATCCCAACCAATAATTCCTTGGTGTCAGACTGGATCATAAGATTCATCGAGAGATAAATTCAAAGAATTTTAGTACGGCATGTCGCCATCAATAGTTATCCTTTCCATCCTTCGATGAGCTGGAAAGTAATCGTTAATCGGTTTGTGTTGAGTGCTCCTGTTATCCCAAATTGCAATATCATTGGGTCTCCACTGAAACCGGCAACTAAACTCTGGTGTCACAATATGCTCAAAGAGAAAGCTTAACAACGCATCACTCTCTTTCTTGTGGAGACCAACGATATGAGTTGTGAATAGCGAATTTACGAAGATTACTTTTTTACCGCTTTCCGGATGAACCCGAATCACGGGATGAACAACAGGGGGATTCTCTTTGACAGCTTGTTCTAAGCGCTCCCTTCCACCCGGCTCAGCCAGACTTTCTTTAAACCCGTGGCTAAAATCATGCACCGCTGACAACCCACAAAGAAATGTTTGCATGTCCGGCGAGAGGCCATCAAAAGCAGCAGTCATGCTCGACCAGAGGGTATCTCCGCCCCTCGGGGGACATATTTTTGACCTTAACACTGCGCCCAACGGAGGATGGGCCCGAAAGGTCATATCAGCGTGCCACGCCTCTATTTTGCTTGGTTTTTCTGGCGTGCTCTCTAAAATTGTTATTTCAGGAAAATCCTTCACTGTTTCATAGGCCGGATGAGTCTGCAATGGTCCAAATGCCTCCGCCAATATCTTATGCTGCTCGGGCCTTATAGCTTGGTTTCGAAAAAAAATGACCTGATGCTCTACTAAGAGACTACGAATTTCATTCAAAATTTCATTGGTCAGTTTTTGAGTTAAATCAACGCCATGTAATTCGGCGCCAAGAGGACCCGCTACTGAATTAACTGTAAACATGAGACTCCATTTCTATTTTTTATCTTGCTGTTCTGACAGAAAGTTTTCTCGCAAAACTCTTTTTAAAATTTTACCGCTCGGATTACGCGGGATCTGTTCAATAAATCTAACACCGATGGGCTGCTTGAATTTCGCAAGTTTGCCAGAGCAGTATTCAAGAATCATATCCTCGGTAAGATCTACGTTATTTTTTACAACAATTGCTAAAGGCGACTCGCCCCAATGGGCGCTATTTTGACCAATAACGGCAGCCTCAACAATACAAGGATGAGAACTAAGCACATCTTCAATTTCCGCTGGATAAACATTTTCCCCACCCGAAATAATCATATCTTTGATCCGATCTTGAATCGAGACAAAACCGTCCTCATCAATTATGCCTATATCGCCAGTATGCAACCAGCCATCTACAAGCGTTTCGCGAGTAGCATCTGGGCGATTCCAATACTCAACCATATTGTGCTCACCCCTCACCAATACCTCACCCGCTTCCCCCGGACCACACACTTCACCAGACGCATTGATAATTTTAACTTCTGTATGAAAGAATGCCTGTCCAGTGGATCCCGGTTTCTTTATTGCATTTTTTGAGTCCATCAAACATGCAGGCCCACAAGTCTCAGTCAAGCCATAAACTTGGAGCAGCTCAACTCCTAGCTCATTGTATTCTTTGACAAGTGATACCGGCACGGGAGCAGCACCGACCATGATCCAGCGCAATGAAGACCGATCATAGCGATCAAAGTCATCAACTTGCAGCATAAAATTCAGCATCGCCGGTACGCACAAGGCACTGGTAATTTTTTCACGCTCTATCACCTCCCACGTGCTGACTGGATCAAAACTCCTCATCACTACGGATGTCGTTCCGTTGTATATGTTTACTGCCAGAGGTGTGAGCGCACCGACGTGAAACATTGGCAAACACGCTAAGTAACGTTCTGGTGGGAAATACTGTGCTGTTGCCGCAATCGTAAGAATTCCCCAAATTGAAGTATAGTGAGTATGAACAACTCCTTTTGGCAAGCCTGTAGTGCCGGACGTATACATAATATAAAGCATATCCTTATCTGCGGCTGAGATCGTTGGCTGCTCTACAGAGTGCGCATCACGAAATGCAACATAACCCTCCGCGAATGACGGATCAGCATCAGAAGAACCTACATAAAGCCATTGACATACGTCAGTCTTCTTCCCTCGGCTCTGAAGCTCGGTCACCACCTCAAGAAACTCCGAATCAAAAATCAACCTTTTTGTACCGCTATCCTTTAAGATAAATTCTAATTCATCAGCGACTAACCGCCAATTTAAAGGGACAATAACAGCGCCAATTTTTGCCAAACCATAATACGATTCAATAAACTCGATTGAGTTCATTAATAGCAAACCAACACGCTCTCCTTTTTCTATGCCGGCGGCAAGAAAGGCATTTGCGGTCTGGTTTGAGCGACAGTCAAGCTGAGAAAAACTTTGTCGATATCCCGTTTTGCTATCAACAAAAGCTTCAATGTCGGGCGACAAATGCGCTCGTTTGCTGAGCATTAGACCAAGATTATTTAGCATCGAAGTAGCTCCATATACAGAACGTTCTATTGAACTTAATCCAATAACAATGGCGCTAAATACGAATGATGATATGCCGCATCGCCATACTGATATTGACACCATAAAGCTCGGCGTAAAAAAAGCTGCGCATCACACTCATAAGTAAAACCAAATCCACCATGAAATTGAATCGCTCTATCACCAGCAAAAGCAAAGGCATCACTGCCATAAGCTTTAGCGCTACGCACAGCTATCTCAGCTTTAATTTTATCGCCACCGGCCAAACAGGCCGCTGCATGATAAAGATGCGATCGAGTTGCTTCTAACGAAAGTAAAATTTGCACTGCCGGGTGTTTTAGGGATTGATAGCTCCCAATATATTTACCGAACTGTTTGCGAGTTGTTAGGTAACTTAAAATTACGCGAAGCACTCCAGATAGCCCACCAGAAATCTCAGCGCTCACAAGAATTAACGCTGCACTTTCTAAACCATTTAAGTCAGGTTGCTCTAAGATTTGAGCCAGAGGTATTTTTAGGTCATTAAACTCAACAGAAAAACTCTGACGCGTTTCGTCAATCACGACCTCGCTTCTAATGATGCATTGATTTAGCTGTTCCCTCGTCACAATAATCAAGCTTACAGCATTATCAATTATTGCCGAGACCACGATGAAATCAGCGCGCTTTACATCTAAAACAAAACATTTTTTCCCCCGCAAAATGAGTTCGCCGTCGCAAATTTCACCGGTAGTTTTTGCCTCAGATAAACACCAGCTTCCATCTTCCTCCGTCAAGCCGACCGAAGCGATGCCCCCCTCCGCGACCAAAGGCAACCAACGTGCTTTCTGTTCTTCACTACCTGCAGAAACAATCGCCTGTACCGCAAGCGTCGTTGGGATAAAAGGAGAACCTATTAGATGACGCCCCATCATCTCAACAATCGGAACAACCTCTGACAGAGACAGAGACAGACCACCATAATTTTCTGGAATAACGATTCCCGTCCACCCGAGCTCCTTTGCTCCTGCCCAAAACAAATCGGTGGATCCTTCTAACTTTTCGTTACGTTCATGAATTTCGCTAATTGGGAATTTTTCTCGAAAAAAATTAACGGCGGTTTCCAAGATCATCGATTGTTCATCTGAAAATTCTATCGCAGTCATTTTTTTGCCTTTATAAGAAGCGTAAACCTATTGATGTTAATCTTTTGGAAGCCCGAGAACACGTTCGCCGATAATATTATGCTGAATCTGTGTAGTGCCACCACCAATGGTTCCAGAAAAAGCATTCAAGTAAGATCTTTGCCACATGCCTCCGTCAACTGCTCTATCATCGATATATCGGGACGCGTTGGCGCCTTGCAATGAAATTGCAAACTGACACATTCTTCTCTTGAACTCTGTTGCCCTTAATTTTATTGACATTGTCACGGCTCCAGGCCACTCGCCCTCCAAAGCAGGTATTTCAGCTTTTTCAGCCATGTACGAGTTCCCCTTGGCCTCGACAATCAATTTAACTAATTCGGTTCTTATAAACGGATCTTCAATAGCGGGTTTTCCATTGCGCATCGCTCTTTTTGCAAGTTCTATGACATCATCAATACTCAGATCCATCATAGACAAACCGCCAGCTTGACCGCCCTCGGCGCTTCGCTCAAACATGAGCGTTGCCATTGCTACCCGCCAGCCGTCTCCTTCTTTGCCCATCATGCAGGACGCCGGAATCCGAGCATCGTTAAAAAAAGTCTGGCAGAACCCGTACTCTCCAGTCAACTTTCTGATCGGTTGCACTTCGATTCCCTCTGTCTGCATCGGCGCGAGAAAAAAGCTCAACCCAGAATATTTGCTTTCCGTTTCAGTTGAAGTTCGTACAAGCAGGATCATATGCTTTGCGTACATTCCTAAACTGGTCCAAATTTTCGAACCGTTGATGACATAGTTGTCACCGTCCTTCCTGCCTTTACACTGCGCGCTGCCAAGATCCGATCCATGATCAGGCTCAGAGAAACCTTGACACCAAATTTCTTCGGCGCTCAGGATGCCCGGAATATAATTCTCCTTATCTTCAGGCGAGCTCATCGATAGAATCAAAGGCCCAGCCCAATTTAACCCTATTGTATTAAGAAGAAAGGGTACTCTATGCGCTGCCATAGCTTTTGTTGCAATGTCTTGATACACCTGAGGCAAGCCGCCTCCGCCAAACTCTTTTGGCCAAGACAGACCGACATATCCATTCTGATAAACCTTATTTTGCCATTCTCGCAAAAACTCGAACTGCTCATCAGTCCCGACCTCCATGAAAGTTTCCGGGAGAATAAAACCTGGGTTTTCAGGCTTGTTCTCGGCAAACCATCGATCGGCCTGCACCTCAAACTCAGCAAGCTCCGCAGGAGAAACGTCCATAGCTTTTACCCTTTTGTGCTCGTTTTAAAGGACCCTGATATCCAGACCCTAAAATATAATTTCAATCTTAAACTTAAAAATAGTTTTAGATTTTCTGCCGAGAACTCGTATCAATAATGTGATTCGGAGTTATTGAGGCCAAGGTTGGTGTGCCGCTCCCCACCATCGTAATTTCGAGCTCTCGATTTAACAAATCCAACACCCTTTCGACGCCTTGCTGCCCAAACGCACCGAGCCCAAAACAATAGGGTCGCCCTATGCCAACAGCTGAAGCGCCCATCGCCAGCGCTTTGTAGATATCAGTGCCCCGCCTAAAGCCCCCATCAATCACGATGGGTATTCGACCATTTACCGCTCGAGAAACGTCAGGAAGACATTCGATTGTGCCTCGCGCACTGTCTACCGCACGCCCACCATGATTCGACAGAACTATTGCGTCTGCTCCATGCTTTACAGCAAGAGCTGCATCCTCTTCAGCCTCGATGCCCTTAAGAATCACCTTCATATTGGTAATCGACTTCAGTCGTTCAATTACATCCCAGGCCCGCCAGTCCCATGAAGTATTTTGACCCGACGGTACACTAGTTTGACGCATGGGTTTTGGTTTTCTCTGACTGTTATGACAGACACTACAATCGCGTTCATCTTCTCGAGCGAAAAGCGCTTGTGTCTCTACGTTCCTTCCACCTGGCAAGTCGATAGTCAAGCAAACTGCCGAACAACCCGCAGCCTCAGCTCTTTTTACCATCGCTACCGTCATTTCCCATCCCGGGGTTGCGTATAGCTGGAACCAAATCGGGGCGTCTCTAGCTTCTGCTACGGCCTCTATAGCCGTCGATGACACCGTGGACAGAATCATGTGATGACCTTTAGCTCTTGCAGCCCTCGCGGTGCCCAGTTCTGCATCCGCGTGGTAAGCTCCCTGACTTCCGACCGGACAGAGGAAAATAGGCGATTTTACTTCTGTTCCCAAGACACTTACGCTTGTATCTACCTGACTAACATCGACAAGTCTCCTGGGTTTTATTTGAAATCTTGAAAAACCCGCACGATTGGCTTTGATGGTCCCGTCACTGTCCACGCCGGTTGCAAGGTAACCGTAATGAGCTGGCGGGATTTTTTCCCGAGCCAACGCTTGCATTTCGAATACGTTTATTACCTCTCGGGGATCGGTTAGTCGTGACCCTAACGTTTCCTCAACTTCCTGAGCAAAGACAGAAAAATCAGTAAGCAACGGACTAGCTGCCAAGAACTTTAAAAACTCCCTACGCTGGGTCATGTAATTCTCCAAAAATTTACGATTCTTTTGACCGAGATTAACTCAAAACCCGAGCCGAATGAAGCTATTCATTGACCACGCATGATTTTTTAATTAGTTGAGCAATTGTGTTGAATTTAGTTGTTGATACAGCTACCGGCAGAACGGATATTTTCAAACCGTGAGACTTTAATCAAATCCCCCCAGTTTTCAATCAACGCAGGGTTTTGAGCAGCGGGCGTGCATAAATATCCGCGTTGCCCCTCCTTAATGGCACACCCCCCAAGCACAATAATAATGATAAAAGTTATTTTTTCCATAATTGCACTCCCTATTTTCGAGCTATTAGCTACGTCGTCATCAAAAATAAATTTAAAAGATGTTCTGATTAATTAACTCCTGCTTTTCTTGCCAAATATGTTCGATAAACTGTTTAAACTTAGCTCTATCTTCCGAGACGTTTTGTCCTGTAGTTTTGCGCAGCTCATCAGGAATTATGAATGATCGAGCAATTACTTTAGCCCCTTTCATCTCGCCGCACGCAAAAGCCCAAGCGGACCTTTTCTTAGTTTCGTAAATTATCGTAAAGTCTATTAACTCATTCACATTCGGCATACATGAGAGCGAAGTCATTAAAGCTCCAACCTTCGGCTTCAGCAAGTCTTGGTACGGGGACTTCTGCTTCACTCTTTTTTCTTCCGTAAATCTTGTTCCCTCCGCAAAACAAAAGGCAACCGTAGGATATTTCATGAATTTTTCTGCCGCTAAACGCGTATTTTCAGTTTCTCGCCTTTGCAGTTCCGGATTACGCCTTATCGCATCCGCTTTGTATCTATTTAAAAATGGCATATCAATAGTTTTGTGGACAAAGTAAATAATTGGAATCCATCTCAATTCTTTTTTCATAAAGAATTTTAGCAACGGAAATTTATAATTAGTGGTAAACAAGAGAAGAAAGATGTCAGCCCAGGAAAGGTGGTTACTCATCCCCACATACCACTTTTCTACTGAAATTTTTGCAGGAAATTCAACTTCCCACTTCGGTCGATGAATGAAATCAAGATTCTTTTTAAGAAACCAAACTATGAAATTACCAAATTTATTCGTCACAGCGGTAAATTTTAATTTAATTCTTTCGTTTGGAAGGGCTCTCGGCATACTTATGAGTGCAAGAATAACAACGCCAACAGAGAGAACACAAAGAACATCAACTACCGTAACGATACCAATAAAATTCCTAAAGACCCTTTTCATCCCTGCAATCCCTGCGGAAAATAAGCCATGCACAAAAATTAAAATCCTGAATCATCTCTTTCAAAACACTCAAATCAATTTTTCCGCTGCTTTTATCTCCAGTTATCTAATCAACTAATTTACATGCCGCTGCAGCCAAGCGTCTAAGGAAGGCCAATGCATTCTAAACATGTGAGGAGCGCCATCGATTATCGCGGCGTCGAGAACCACACCTGCTTCTCGCAGTGCCTCAACTACCCCTTCAAATCTATCCGCCCATCCTAGTTCGTCATAACCGCCAATGCGAAGATAAACTGGGAAACCTCGCAAATCCCTGTTGTCAAAAGCGGAGGTAGTCAATGCAGGAACAGCAACAACCCCAAAAAAATCTTTTGGCGCACTTCGCGCGATTTCAAGAGCAGAAATCCCACCATTTGAGATACCTGCCAGAAGAACTTTCCCGGAGCTAACGCCATCCCTTTTTCGCAGCTCGTTAATTAAATAGGTGATTTTCTGATTGTTTTCAGCGCCCCGGAAAGCCCTGTTATTCGGAGACACTGGTACCGCTACAAACCACCCTCGACTGGCAAATTCAGACCCTAGCCATCTAGAAGTGTCACGGGAAATAGAGAGGTTGCCCGGCCCTCCGCCCATTAAAATAACAAGAGGCTTCGGATCTGACCCTGTTGCCATTGACTCAGCAATAAAAACATTTAAAACAGACTTGTCTTCGAGCGTTATTCGCTCCTGAGCAAAGGCCTCAGCGTTAGCAAGTAGGGCCATAGCAGTCACAACTGTTTTTAAGAAGTATTTACTAAATTGCACGTCTAATCCCACGCCACCAATTACATAAAAAAAATACCATTACATTCGTGTATCATTCAATTTCTAGTCGTTTGCAAATAAACCCAGAAACGATTTTTAACTGACAACATACTCCCGCAAACACGCCCATTGCAACATTTTTTCGACAACTTATAATAATTCATCTGTGCTCTACCCAGACAACAATTGCCGAAGTGATCCGCATGAATGTATTAATAATTATATTGGGGCTAGTGTTTGCAAGTCTGTTTATATTGATTCCGATACTTGAGAAATACGGCAGAGAAAAAACCCCCGAAGAACTTTACAAAATTACCCGTTTTATGACCCCACTTATGGTAATTATGCTGATCGTTATGGCGTTCCGGTTCATGTCCAGCTAACCCCCTATCATTCGGGTTTCATTCCATAGCTGAAGACTATTTGTCATCCTTTCGATTTTAAGGCCAACTCAATTTTTTTAATCGCCGATAAAACCATCTCAGTCTCAGACCACTCTTTAAGATGAATATCAGGATTGATCGGCTTTTCATAGACCTTATCGGTATCAAGATATTTTGAGCTCGTTACCGTGTCTAAGAAAATTGTGAGATCTGCATTGATAAACTTTCGAGATGATTCCTTAGGACAGATAAAATCTAAGACTATCAGTCCTTCGGTCCGTTCTTTCAGCTCAACCATCCGCTTGACCTGGCGATCTCTCCCTCCTACCGAGAAATCCCAATCGTTGTGCTTAGCTCTTACAGTGTCGGCATTAAAGTGAGTTCCACCGCACTCATACACTATCTTTTTGGCTAACGTTGTTTTCCCGCTTCCAGATAAACCCGTCAGTAAAATACAAAACTTCATTACAGCTTTCTCTCGCAAATATAACGACAACCTAGGAAGTTGCGCTATCAATTTCTTCCATTTGCAATCCTCTAAAAAGACCAAAGCAAATAAACAACATGACGAATGCAAACGGTAAAGCACTGCAGATTGCAGCCGTTTGCAGCGCGGACAAACCCCCAGCCGCTAGAAGTATAGACGCAACAATACCCTCTGATACTGCCCAAAAAACTCTTTGCCAAACTGGCGGCTCCTCACTACCGCCCGAGGTAATAATATCAATAACCAACGAACCCGAATCAGAAGAAGTGACAAAGAAAGTAACAATGAGAAGGACCGCGACTACCGAAATTATTTGCGCCATTGGAAGTTGCTCAAGCATCACGAAAAGTGCTGTCGGCATGCTTTCCAACGTGGCCTTTGAAATACTCCCAGCCCCCCCGCCGAGTTCTATAAAAAGAGCGGTATTTCCAAAGACGCTCAACCACAAAAAAGTAATACCTGCTGGAACCAAAAGAACACCAATTATGAATTCCCTAATCGTGCGACCCCTCGAAATCCGAGCGATGAACATTCCAACAAACGGCGACCAAGAGATCCACCATGCCCAGTAAAACAGGGTCCAAGTACCCATCCATTCAACAACCGGCTGGTAGGCATAAGAATTGAAAGTCATTGCGACAACGTTGCTAAAATAATAACCAAGATTCTGCAAAAACCCATTTAGAAGGAGCGCTGTTGGACCAGACAAGAGAACAAATAAGAGCATTAGCAGCGCCAAGGAAAGATTGAGTTCACTGAGTCGTCGGATGCCAGCATCAAGCCCAGCGACGACTGAAATAGTAGCAAGAAGCGTAATCCCTGCTATGAGCACAACCTGTACAGACGCTGATATATTTAAATCAAAGAGGTAATTTAGTCCTGCATTTACCTGCATCACTCCGATGCCCAGCGACGTAGCAACGCCAAACATAGTTCCCAAAACAGCAAAAATGTCAACAGAGTGTCCTATCCAGCCATTTATTCGATTGCCAATAAGAGGATAGAGTGTAGAGCGGATTGTTAAAGGCAACCCTTTACGAAAAGCGAAATAAGCCAAAGCGAGACCAACCACGATGTATACAGCCCAAGCTTGTAAGCCCCAATGGAAATATGTAATGAGCATCGCATTTTGCGCCGCTTCAATCGTACCTCCCTCTCCAATAGGGGGAGAGATAAAATGGGTAACCGGCTCCGCAACTCCAAAAAACATCAACCCAATTCCGACACCTGCACTAAAAAGCATTGCAATCCAACTAAGGTAGGAATAATCAGGTTGAGAATCATCCGGGCCTAGCTTTAGATTTCCATAACGGCTTAAAGCCAAATAGACGATAAAAACAAAAAATAACGCGACGACGACCATATAAAACCACCCCATATTCGTCACCAACCACGTTTCGACTGCCGCAAAAGTTGTCGCGGCATGCTCGTTAAATACGCCACCATACAAACTGAAACAAATAATCAAAAAAGCAGAAATAAAAAAAACTGGCGGGTTTATCGAATTCATGTAACTCTTTAAAGCAGGGTATGAAGTTACACTCTCATCATCGTTCATGCGATTCCTCCGAAAATTTTCATTCAACCTAAAGACCCAAAGAATTTTTTAATGGCAACAAGAACTCTTCATACGGCTTCCACCTCGCTACTCCGAACTTTGACACCGGTTGCCGAACCTGTTCGGCGCTTGGAGTTCTAACGTTTCGCTTATTCTTATAGAAATGCAAACACTCCTCTTCAAAATCAAGTCCGCAAAAATCTAACATCCGCCTGACCTCTCCCTCAAGATCGTCAATTACATCTTCATTATTTACTCGCAAGACAAAATTAGGGAGAACTTCATCCCAATGCGTCATAAGTTTGACGTAATCTTTGTAATATTGACCGAGGTCAGAAAGATCGTATGAAAATTCTTGCCCCTCCGCAAAAAGCTGCTTGAAACCACTAAAGCAACAGTCCATTGCGTTGCGTCGCGCATCGATAATCTTTGCGTTTGGAAGTATTAGTTTGATAAGACCAATATGCCTAAAATTATTTGGCATTTTATCAATAAAGTACGGCGAGCCTTGCCTATGAATTTGAGTGTCTTCAATAAATTTTTCCCCAAACCTACAAAATTCCTCGTTCTCTAGTTTTTTTAAAACACCTGGGTATCCAATAGTCTCGTCATTTACTGTTCTTCGTCGCAATTGTTGAGACAACGAAAGAATATTTGGTAGTTCCAAGGTTCCATCTACTTTACTGTGGCTAGATAATATTTGCTCGAGTAGAGTAGAACCGGCTCGGGGCAGCCCCACAATAAAAATCGGGGCACCCGAGACGTTCCCCACCCCATTCCTTGCTGAGAAAAAAGCCCGGTCACAAACACTCTTTTGCAGCTCAAATTCCTCGCTCATTTTCTCCGCACTATACCGACTCTGGGTCTTTTTAAGCTTATTGCCCTTTTCATAAAACTTGAACGACTGAGGAAAATCTTTGCCATCCTCATAAGCTTTTCCAAGAGAAAAACTCATATATACCCTATCCATGAACGACAGATTCGGATCCTCAACGAGTTCGGCCAATAGGCTCATTTCATTTTGATCAAAGCGATAAGTCTTCAAATTAGCGAGGGCATAATAGGCCTCTCCGTGCCCTCGATTAGATCGAATCGCCATCTTATACGACCTAACAGCATCATCAGAGCGACCTATCGTTTTGAGAGCATGGCCCTTCGTGGTGTGTGTTAATGGATCATCTGGCAAATCATTTAAAATCTCGTCAAAGATCTGTATCGCCGTATCAAAATCTCCGGTCTGCATGGATTCAATTGCGAAAATTGATCTAAACTGATGGTTTTTAGGTGCTCCTTTCAACAACTCTCTCGATTGAGTTAACGCTTTTTCATAGTTCTGCCTTTTCCTCAACGCACTAATGTAATCTATCCTCGCCTGTGTATTTTCCGGCTCGAGAGCTACCGCTGTCTCCAGCAAATACTCGGCATCATCCAATACCCCCAGACGTATTCCTATCTCCGCTAAGAGCCTCATACCCTCCACGTGATTCGGTACCTGAGTCATGAACTGACGACATAAATTTTCTGCTTTGAGTAACTTTCCTTGAGAAATCAAATCAGTCACTGCCACGAGGGGTTTTGGCAACTTCAACAGATAGTCAAGTTGATTCTGGACTTGCTCAATTCTGTGAGTTTGGTTTGTTTTTCTAAGGATATCGATTTGTGAGCGAAAACTAGACTCCAAAGCTGAATTATAAAAATTCGCGCGCTCATACGCGCGCAACGCGTGTCCAAATTTACCCATTGTTCGGTAAGTGTGGCCCTCTTCCTGATGTGCGCGACCATGATCCGGCGACAAACTCTTCAGTTTTTCTAAGCAAGAGAGGGCGCGATCAAATTGGTTAAGATACCGATTGCACACTGCTTGCAAGTAAAGCGCTTCGGTACTCTTTTCAATCTCCGCAGGTGAGTCATCAAGTAATTTCAGAGCCGCTTCAAATTCTTTTGCGACTATTTTCTCTTTAGCTTCAACCAAAGTCTGCGCAATATCTTCCACGATGACTCCTAGAAACTCGACATTCTAAAATGCAACAGGCACCGAAAGGTGCCTGCGAACTTTAACAAAATTTGACACATTAAAAATCGTATGTCACCCGAACTCCAGCTGTAAGAGGTCGCGCATAGGTAACTCGCTGCCGATCGTAAGCAAATGACCGAGCTACTTCTGCAAGCTCGTTAGTAATATTGTCGGCAAAGAATTCTGCTGACCACTGATCTTGTCGCACCCCAGCTGTAAAGCCTAACATCATCCAATCATCAATCCGGTCCCGGTTAATCGTGATTATGTCACTGTAAGCCTCGTCGGAATAAGAAAGGTGTGGCATAAAGTGAGCGACCCTTCCAGAACCAATATCCCACTCATAGCGAGCCCGAAGGCTGAATTGAAATTCGGGCGCAAAGGCCAGCGAATCTCCCAAAATAACATCGTTTGTTGGAGTTATTACACGCGTAATCTCGGAATCAATGAAAGAAAATGCTCCGGAAAGCGTCAAGCCGTCGATGCCCTCAGGGGCCCAAGTAATATCACCTTCAAAACCATTTACCTCCGCATCCGCTGCATTGTCTGAGAAGAAGAGGTTTGTAATACTTGGATCGAAAATTGTTGTCTGCAAATTCTCTATATCAGAGGAAAAAATCGCCGCGTTAAACCTCAAAGTTGAATCAAGCAAATCAAGCTTCCAACCAAGCTCATAATTTGTCAGCTCATCCGTGTCAACACTAAACGGAACCGTAAATGTCCCAGCAGGATTAGTCTTCCCGCCCGGGCGATTTAAGAGTCCGGGTCTAAAACCCTCGGAAAAGGTCGCATAGACCAAAGAGTCCGAAGTCGGCGTCCAATTCAAACTCAGCTTCGTAATTGAACCGTCAGTCGAGGCTGTGTCTGGATTAGGAGAACTGAAAAGCGTGTCTAAGTTATTACCCGCATTATTATCTTCGGTCGCGCCAAAATTACCGAATGATCCAGCGGCACTTCCTTGCAGGTCGACTTCAATGTCATACCAACGCGCTCCCGCAACAATCGCAAATTGATCGTTTAAATCAAAAGTCACCTCTCCAAACACGCCTTTTTGAGTATCAGTTCGGAGAACATCGTTTCGAAATATAACACCGCTCGGCCACTGACCCTGATCTTTTATGTTCGCGCCTTGTGCAGAAAAATTTGGACCGAATCCTTTCGTCCCGTTGAATGCTATAGCCTGCGTCGAACCTGGATAAGTGAAGTTATTAAACTCGCGCAACTCTAAATCACTATAAAACCCGCCGAATGTAGCCCGAATTGAACGATCAGCATCTGTTGTAAATCGCAATTCATGCGTATTAAGCTCGGACTCGGTTAAACTGTTTACATATAGAGCTGGCGACTGACAGGTGCCAGAGGGATCTGCGCTTCCGGGATAAGAAACGCTCGCATCACAAACGTAGTAAGGTAGGTATTGTCCAACAAATAGATAATCCGAATAATCAACTACTTGATCTGACTCCCGATCAGTATAAGCCCCAGTGTAAATCGCTTCGAGAGCGCCAATTCTGCCCTCTAAGGTCCAATTAGTATTGGTAAACGAATCCTCTAAGCTGTCGTCCTGATAACGCTGGATCTCATAATCAGATAATGACGGGTCGGAGAAAAATACGCCGTCGGTCTCGAGGTCTTGCTGCGAATGAGCCACGGTCAACCGCCAGTCCGGGTTGATTTCCCAAAGCCCAGTCAAACGAAAACCTGAATACGTGACGTCATTAAAATCTTCTTCAACTCTTGCACCATTATCCGCATCAATAAAAGTCACGCCACTTAAGTCTGACTTTGACTGAAATCCAGCTCGTCCCGAACTCACGGGCAACCCGTTAGCGCGTATACGACCCTCGGGGCGGAACCGGGCACTCTCTCTCGCGTTGAGCCGTCCCGCAACGTTATCGATGTAACCTCCTTGATTATCAACATACACGACACCGCGAACAGCGAAATTGTCTGTCAAAGGTAAGTTGACGACAGCTTCAACGTTGTTACTCATTTCACCATTCTTTGTAAAAGAAGTTCCAAATTTAACGTTGGCGTCCGTCGACGAGAGGTCAGGCTTGTTTGTTATCAGCCTCACGGTTCCTGCCTGCGAGCTTGCGCCAAAAAGCGTACCTTGCGGTCCCGATAAAACCTCTATTCTAGATAAGTCTGCGGCATAGACATCTAAATTTCGTCCTGGCTGAGCCATAGGCTGCTCATCTAAGTACAACGCCACATTCGGCGCCAACCCAGCAACCCCGGCCGTTGTTAACCCTGGGGTAGTTGAAGCCACACCACGAATATATATCGTATTTTGCCCCGGGCCACTGCCCCCAGCTGTTACGTTCGGCAATTGAAGGAGGTAATCTTCAAAATTTGAGATCCCGAGTTGGTTGAGTGTCTCTTCTTCCATAGCGGATACGGCAACTGGAATATCTTGCATGCTCTGCCTACGCTTAGTTGCTGTAACAAAAATTTCTTCGATTTGAGCAACGGCTGGCATAGAGGCTACGCTGCCAATCGCAATTGCCGCCACCAATGGTTTCCTAGAAAACATAATTCTCCTCACTAGCATCTATTTAGTTTTTAAACCTTTATGATTTCGAAGTAGTATATAGAGTTGAAAGTATTTTTCACCCTATATTATTATGAGGTCAAAGTAATTTTTGAGCCAAACTTGTAATTCAAAAGGATCTTTACGAAAGCTTCTTACGATTTTATTGTTTATTATCAGTAATTTATATAAATTTCGGTGCTTTGAACGACTTGACATATTATCGAGGGGTAATTATAAGATACTTTCAGTTATTAAGAATATAAGAGTCGTCTTCTTAATAATTTTTATCAAATCCCGATTTAATCCAATAGCTTTATCGCGTAAGATGCCTCCGGGCTTAGGAAGGACGCACGAGTGAACTCAAAAATGAACGATTACGACAACCTGTTGATCGCGCTGCGGAAAATTACCCGCGCAATCGACTTGCACTCTAAACGATTATTGAAAGAATCTGGACTAACCACATCCCAGCTACTCGTTATCACGGCCATAGACAAGCTTGATAAAGCAACACCATCGAGCGTCGCTCGGGAAATCCTGCTCTCGCAAGGGACCGTCACTAATTTGGTCATAAGAATGGAAAAGAAAGGGCTTTTACAGCGCGTGAAAGCTGAAGACGATAAGCGATCGGTGTGCCTGACCTTAACCGACATGGGGAGAACGCGGCTGGCCGATGCTCCAGAAACTCTTCAAGCAGAATTTTTAATCGAGTACAGGAAACTAGATTCATGGGAACGGCAAATGCTTATAAGTTCGGTAGAGCGAATCGCCACCATGATGGACGCAAAAAATATAGATGCATCACCCATTTTAACAAGCGGCGAGATCCAGCAGTCTTTTTAGGGCTAAACGCCCAACAAAGAAGCTTCAAAATTCGCTTCAGCCGGAAATCATTCCTGCGCCAGTAGTTTCGTTTGTTTCTCTGTCGATAAAAATAAACCCACCAAAGATCCGGCTTTTTTCATACAGATCGAAGACGAGTACTTCATCTAAATCAATACTCACCTTTCCTATTTCGTTTAAACTCAGACAACTTGTGGGCTGTTCAGTGAGATTCTCTAACTCTAACTTACTGTGGAAAGCAGATACTTTGCCAGAACAGATTCGTGTACCGATTTTTAAATCATACGTTACACCTGCATTGAGCGGGTTATTCACCATCCAAACTACTGTGCAGTCTATTTTTCTGCCTTCAATCAAGCCTCGACTGTCGTGAACACAAATATCGCCTCTACTCGCTTCGATGTCCGAATCGAACGTTAAAGTAATAGCCATGCCAGCGGACGCGCAATCTAGCTCTTCTTCATAGGTAAGAATTGCTTTTACAATTCCTGTTTTATTACTAGGGAGCATTTTTATGGCGTCACCTTTACGAACGACGCCTGACGCTAAAGTTCCACAAAAACCACGACTACTCGAACTTATCTGATGAACATACTGAATCGGCAATCGAAACCCGAGTGAGTTATTCTCACTACAAATTTCCGTCTCTTCTAGCATCGAGATAAGTGTTCCTGCTTGAAACCACGGCATTTTTGAGCTTAACGAAACGACATTGTCGCCGTTCAGGGCGGAAACTGGAATGCAACAAACTTCAACATCACTCAACGAATTAAAAAATGTTTTGCAGTCGAAACAAATTTTTTCAAACCTATCCCTACCAAAACCAACGAGATCCATCTTATTTACCGCTATGATGAATTTTTTGATTCCCAACAAAGAGGCAATATAGCCGTGCCTGCGAGTCTGCAGCTGCAAGCCATATTTTGCATCTATCAAAATTACAGCCACATCGCTATTTGACGCTCCCGTTACCATATTCCGGGTGTACTGCTCGTGCCCGGGCGTGTCAATCAGGATAAAACTTCTTCTGGTTGTGGAGAAATATCTATGGGCTACGTCAATAGTAATCCCTAACTCTTTCTCTGACTGCAATCCATCAACCAAAAGAGATAAATCTGCTGCACTTCCACCTCTAAACCTCGAGGTTTCTGTCTTTATAGAATCGAGTTGGTCTTCATAGACAACGTGTGAATCGTATAAAAGACGACCAATCAAGGAGCTCTTGCCATGATCAACACTCCCACAAATTAGAACTCGGAGAAGTGTTTTTTTTTCATCTGAGGAATAGTCCAATTTTTCTCACTATATACATTATTCGATTTTCTTTGCTCCAAAAGGGTGTGCTCATTTTATGAACTTCAAAAGTATCCCTTTCTTTTTTTCTGCTCCATTGATCCTAATGAATCAACGTCAATAAGCCGTCCTTGCCGCTCAGAGTTTTTTGCGCCTTTTATTTCAGCTATTACTTCCGACACGCTTCCCGCATCCGACAACACCGCACCGCTCAGAGGATAACACCCAAGCGTTCGAAATCTGACAACCTCCTCTTTTGCTTTTTTTCTCAGCTCAGTTGGCATCCTTTCGTCATCGACTAAGATTTTACTTCCATCCATGTCAACGACTGGTCTAGCCTTTGCAAAATATAAGGACACAACTTCTATTTTTTTAAGCAGTATGTATTCCCAGACATCGAGCTCGGTCCAATTGGACAATGGAAATGCTCTAATGCTCTCCGATGGGCGAATTCTCGTATTGTATATATTCCAAAGCTCCGGCCTTTGATCGCTTGGATTCCACATATGCCCCTCGTTACGGAACGAAAAAACCCGCTCTTTTGCACGCGATCTCTCCTCATCCCGCCGAGCGCCTCCCATTGCCGCATCGAATCCATGATAATCAAGCGCCTGCTTTAAACCCGCTGTTTTCATTACATCAGTATAAATACCTCGGTCATGGGAAAAAGGGTTTAAACCTTTTTTCACTCCTTCTTGGTTGGTATGCACCAGCATTTCAATTCCCAGTTTGGCTCCTAATTCATCGCGGAATTTAATCATTTCACGAAATTTCCATGTTGTATCAACGTGCAGCAAAGGGAAAGGCGGCAATGCAGGATAAAAAGCTTTTAAGGCTAAATGCAGCATGACGGAAGAATCCTTCCCAACGGAATAAAGCATTACTGGATTTTCAAACTCTGCAGCTACCTCCCGAATAATATGAATGCTTTCAGCTTCAAGCTGGGATAAATGCGAAAACGAAGAGGTATACATATATTCCTTAAGTTTTTGACGGCATACTGTGCTGTTTCACGCCCTGCCATGGGAAAAATCCGTTTCTACCAATAATCATCCGACGAATACCCCAGGCAATTGTATTTGGGATTAAGAATAAAATCATCACCAAGGGAACCAAGAAGACTAATGTCGCGAACCCGCGCAAAGCGAGAACCGCCCCGCTAGACAGTATGAGCCCCAACATAAACCCAATCCAATGAATTATTAATCCGTATTTTCCCCGTCTGTTAAATTTACTCATCAACGACTCATAACTCACTTGTGAATTTATATTCGCGCACGTGTAACATATAATTTGGCAGTCGCGGCGCGCAGTTTAACATAGTCATAAAGTTCAAACTCTGACGTCGGCGCAAATTGAAACCCCAGCTTCCTCTGTAAGAGCAAGTGTAATGAATTCAAAGTTCAAGAAGTCAGAACCCAATTAATTTAAGAAGAATACCTTATGAAATTGCTCCCGCCAGAAAAGGATACTCCTAATCAATAGTTTTCTTACAATTGATTTACTTGAATTGGCTGGTGTGTTTTTCGGCTTGATAGCCGTATGGTTATTAATAAAACGAAATATCTGGACCTGGCCCTTTGGTATTTTTTATATTGCCATATCACTTCACATCTTCTATACATCGAAACTGTACGCCGATTTTGCGCTTCATGTTTTTTATCTATTTATGCATATCTATGGCTGGATTTTCTGGTTACAAATCGGCACGGAGAAGAGCATAAGGCCGAAGATCAGCAGGGAAAAGCAAAAAGTTTTACTTTTGTTGTCTGTCGCAAGCTTAATCAGTATCGTTTTTAGCGGGTATCTTTTATCCAAGTTTTCAGATGCAGATTTACCATACTGGGACAGTATAACGAGCATACTTAGCTTATCTGCAATGTGGTTACAGAGCCGAAAAAGGATCGAATGCTGGGGACTTTGGCTTTTTGTAGATATTATCGCCGCTGGGATCTATCTATATAAAGGAATATTATTTTATAGCCTTTTGTATACCGTATACATCGGAATGGCGGTGCTAGGATTTAAAACATGGCAAAAGAATTATTTTGATGAATGTACCGATTATAGTCGTCACCGGAGCTGAATGCTCCGGAAAAACCACCCTAGCGACACAACTTTCAGAACACTGGGGTCGCCCCCTTGTCCCAGAAATTGCAAGAAAATATTTAGGAAAAAACCTAAATTATCGCCGAGATGACCTTTTGATAATCGCAAAACAGCAACACAGAAAGGAGAGGGAACTCCTAGACCAGTCCTCACATAAAATTATTTGCGATACAGATTTGCTTGTCATTATGATTTGGGGTGAAGTTAAGTTCGGAACTTGCGACTCATGGATCTACGACACATTTGAAAAAAATCTCAAGCAAAATGAATTAAGCAGGCACTACCTCCTTTGCGACTATAAAATTCCATGGGAAGCTGATGGGCTGCGTGAAAATCGAAACAACCGGAGCGAATTATTTAATCGTTATACCGAAAAGATTAAACATTACGGTTTGGCTCATTCTGTGGTAACGGGTGGAAAAAAAGAGCGCCTAGCAAAAGTTTTGTCGTCTCGCGCGCATATTGAAAAAGAAAATCAACTTAATTATACTGAAAGCTCCTAAGGGGTGGCCTTGGCCTGAGAATATAACCCTTCGAACCTGACCCAGGTTGTGCTGGCGTAGGGATAGGTAATAACAGTTTCCTTTCGATCGAAGTTATGTTCTCTAGGTCAAAAACATCCCCAAATTTTGCAATTGCGAATTCTAATGGGGCTTTTCTATGTTTCGTATTTTTATTTCTACCTTCACTATCGTTCTCGCTAGCTCTTCGCTTTTTGCTCAGCCGAATACAACAGCGATAGACCAAATCATCATCACAGCAGATTATCGGGAGTCCAACGCACTCGATATATCAGCCAGCGTAAGCGTCATCGGGTCTGAAATTATTGAGAAAAAAAATGCGAACCACCTTGAGGAGATCCTGCTTAACGTACCCAACATCAATTCATCTGCGGGTGCGTCTCGAGCTCGTTTTTATCAAATCAGAGGCATTGGAGAACGCGGCCAATTTTCTGAGCCATTAAATTCTTCTGTGGGAGTTATTATTGATGGAATCGACTTCAGTGGTATCGGCACTGCTGCGTTACTTTACGACGTCGAGCAGGTAGAAGTCTTACTAGGACCCCAAGGAACACGCTACGGATCAAATGCGCTTGCAGGATTAATAAACATAGCAAGTAAGTCGCCAACTTCAAGCGCAACTTATGGATTACAAATTGAAACCGCGAACTATGATAGCAAAGGCCTATCGGGATATCTGTCGGGACCCATTTCTGAACGATTGCGCTATAGAGTTTCAGCTCAGAATCGCTCAACAAACGGTTTCAACCGCAACCTTTTTTTGAAAAAAAACACCAGTTTTCGAGATGAAAAAATAATGCGAGGACAACTTGAGTGGTCCCCATCAGAAGACACACAATTGAACCTTATCTCCTCATTTATAGATATTGACAATGGTTATGACGCGTTCTCCTTAGACAATAACCGCGATACACTTTCAGATGAGCCTGGAGCAGACCGTCAACGATCTAAAACCGTAAGCGCAAACTTATCCCTTACCCAATTCGAAAAATTTAAGGTTGAAACTCTGCTCGGCTATGCAAACTCAAACATTGACTACGGATACGACGAGGACTGGGTCTTCACTGGATTTCACCCTTGGGAATACTCATCTACTGATCAGTATTTACGTAAAAAAGAAACGAAAAGTGGCGAGGTCCGCTTTGTATCGACGGATTCCGGCTCGATCTTTTCTGATACCACTGACTGGGTCCTTGGCGTTTATGTTCTGCAGCAACAGTCTCACTTGCAACGGAACTACACCTTCCTTCCTGAAAGCTTTTACAGCAGATATCGAACCAATCGGTCTTCTGCATACGCGGAGTTAAACTCGCAGCTAAAAGAAAATTGGAGCTTCACTCTTGGAGTGCGAGGGGAACACTTCAACGCTGCATATAATGACTCCAATCAAATTGATTTTTCACCAAATAAAAATCTATTTGGCGGAAAAGCCGCACTGACTTACACGACGACTCAGGGCAACATTTTATATAGCAGCATTTCTCATGGATACAAAACAGGAGGTTTTAATACTGATGGCTCCCTCGACCAAGAGTTTCGCGAATTTGGTGCAGAAGGATTATTAAATTATGAGCTAGGATTTAAGGGATCCCTTTACGATGAAAGGATAAGAAGCCAAATAACACTTTTTTTTATGGACAGGGATGATGTTCAAATTTCTAGCTCACTCGTCCGGACTCGCGCAGATGGAAGCTCTGAATTCATAGAATATATCGGTAATGCCGCGAGCGGATCTAATTTCGGACTAGAGGCAACTGGACAATTTGCGGCGACTGAAAGACTAATGTTTTACGGTTCGGCCGGAATTTTAAAAACCGAATACAAAAATTTTCTAAACTCTGCCGGCGAAAATTTAGATGGACGACAACAAGCTCACGCACCTAATTATCAATACACAGTGGGAATCAATGCTAGGCTTAATCCTTTTTTAGAATTTGATGCTAACTTGCAAGGCAGAGATGAGTTTTATTTTTCGGACAGCCATAGCGCCCAATCAGAAAGATATAACTTGCTTAACGCTAGCCTCGGGTACAGCCGCAAGGATTGGAAAGTAACTATCTGGGGAAGAAATATTAGTGACCAAGACTACCAAGTTCGTGGTTTTTTCTTTGGTAATGATCCTAGAGACAACTATACAACAAAAAGCTACACGCAAATGGGGGAGCCAGCAAGGTATGGCGTAACCCTTAACCTAGACTTTAAATGATAAAATATGAAATATTTAACTATTGAATTTACTCTTATCAGCATACTCATGCCTTTACCTTTATTGCTTCTTTCACTAATCGGACCTTTCTCTCTAGATCGTCAAGATCGTTTCCGAGAACGGTAACATGACCCATTTTTCGGAAAGGCTTAGTGATACGCTTGCCATAAAGAAACACGCTCGATCCCCGGATCGCAAGGAGTTTTTCGAGGCCCTCGTAAACAGCCTGGCCGGTATATCCCTCTTCTCCCAAAAGATTAACCATCACCGAAGGCTTTGTGATTGCTGTTGAGCCAAGAGGCAAACCAAGAATGGCTCGAAGATGCTGTTCGTACTGAGAGGTATCATTAGCGTTTATCGTTTGATGGCCACTATTGTGGGGACGCGGCGCTACTTCATTGACTAAGACCTCACCTTCACTCGTGACAAACATTTCTACGGCGAGGATTCCAACCATATCCAGGCTTTCAATAGTTCTCTTAGCTAGCCTCTCGGCAGTCCGTTGAATATCGACCGGAAGCGAACTCGGGGAGATCAAGTAATCAACCAAATTCAACGTCGGATGAAAAACACATTCAACAACTGGGAAAACTTTAATTTCTCCCTTGTTATTTCTGGCCGCGATAACGGAAATTTCAG
>Ga0233397_1000325_pt1 | contig 23834 bp, 26 predicted proteins | sample 35DmetaG_FD_189957 | JGI IMG/M metagenome (GOLD analysis project Ga0233397, IMG submission 189957) | Seawater microbial communities from Monterey Bay, California, United States - 35D | ecosystem: Environmental > Aquatic > Marine > Coastal | place: USA: California | collected 2016-10-20
TCTCCCAAGTGCATTGCCCGCGCTTCTTTTGCAAATTCTTTTCCGACATAATGTGAATTTTCTTCGACATGCTTTTTAATCTCAGCGATGGCTTGCTCTGCGGGATGATTTTTCTTTTTTACACTGAGCTTGGTATTCTTATTCACCCTGGGAGCCATTATTGCTTTTTCGATATTCGAACTGCCGCAAATTGAACATACGACCATTTTGCTGGTTTTGAGTTTTTCAAAAGCGGAACTCGATTGAAACCAACTGTCAAAGGTGTGTTCGTTTTCACATTTTAACGTGTACTGGATCATCTTTTTTAAGAATTCCTGTTAATAAACTGATAAAAAGCTCTGGTTCTACGTTCGCCATCATCTTTAATGAAAACGATCTTGTCTTTAAATAGGTATTTTTCAGTAAAATTCAAACATTACAGGCGACACAAAACTTCTTTTGACATAAATTAAACGCATCTTTATTACGTTTTTGCTTGCCGTGGACGTTTTTTAGGTTACTTAACACACACCTGTATTTCATAGGAATCACATTAATATTTTTAACGACTGGGAGACATTTTATGGAACGTCGTAATTTTTTAAGAGGTGCTGCTTTAGCGGGAACTGGCGCTGCCCTCGCAACACCTGCTGTGTCTGGTGGACATGGTACGGTGCTAACAATGGTGCAATCATGGCCTCGCGGCTTTGCTGTTCTTGATGACGCTGCGCGTTATTTTGCTGACATGGTTTCACAAATGTCAGACGGAACTTTAACAATCGATCGAAAAGCCCCGGGTGAATTGGTTGGTGCATTGGAAGTTTTTGACGCTGTGACCTCTGGTCAGGCAGATATGTACCACTCAGCAGACTACTATTTCATCGGTCAGCACCCTGCTTTGGCTTATTACACCGCGGTGCCATTTGGCGGTACAGCGCAGGAAGTTACTAACTGGTACTATCATGGTGGCGGTGAGCAAATCCATGACGAAATTGGTCAGATTTTTAACTTCAAAGGCTTACTTGCTGGTAACTCAGGCGGACAATCTGGCGGTTGGTTTCGTAAAGAAATAACTTCTCCTGACGACTTTAACGGTCTTAAATACCGTATGCCAGGCCTTGGTGGTAAAGTTTTAGGTAAACTTGGTGCGTCAGTTCAGAACATTCCTGGTGGCGAATTGTATCAAGCACTTTCATCAGGTGCTCTTGATGGTCTTGAGTGGGTTGGTCCAGCGGCTGACGAACGAGCTGGTTTTTGGGAAGTAGCAAAAGTATATTATACAGCCGGTTTTCATGAACCAGGATCAGCTTTATCAGCGAATATGAATTTAGATAAATGGAATTCGCTTTCAGAACCTCATCAGGCTATAATACGATATGCTTCAATGGCGACTACTCTTTATCAGCTAGCTGAGACATTTTCTGCAAACGGTGCAGCTCTTCAAAGAATGCAGTCTCAAGGTGTTAAAGCTCTGCAATTCTCTGATGAAGTATGGGATGCGTTTGGTGCGGCGTCAGCTGAAATTATGGATGAGAATATGGACGATGAGTTGTTCAGAACAACTCGTGCTAGTTTCGAAGCTTCACTAAAAGACTCTGCAGCGTGGATCAGTAAATCTGATGGTTATTACGTGCAGCAGCGTGTTCGCGTTTTAGGCGGATCTTAAAAAAGATTACCCTGGGATTGTTTTAATCCCGGGGTTTCAAATTCTGAGTTTTTCTATGGAAAATGAGCAAACAATTAGTTTAGCTAGCACTGCTTCTGCTGTGTATGATGGCTTCCTTTGGTTCTTTCAAAACCTTCTGCTTTCGTTTTACAACATTGGGTACGCAGTCTCAAATCCTGGTATGTGGTTGGATTGGAGCGAAAAAAAATCAATTATGAGGTTTGTCTATTACGGTGGCTCAGTTGAATTTTTCTTTGCAGTTTTATTAATTTTTCTAGCTCTATTTATTGTGGGTGTTTTTCGACCAGCGTTTATGTGGGGCAATATTAGGTTACTCGAAGGCTTTGCAAACACTGTTGGTCGTTTTTTTGCTTGGGCTGGGCTTATTATGGTCTTGCAGCAAGTTTTGATAATTATAATGCAGCGGATTTTTACGAGACCTGATATCGTAATCGGTTTTGGTATCCCTCTAAGCTATGATATAAGTTGGTACGCGGAAGAATTGAAGCTCTACAACGCATTGGTTGTCAGTCTCTGTGCCACGTATACCTTTGTTCAAGGCGGGCACGTTCGCGTGGATTTATTTTATGCAGGTGCTAAATTTCGAACAAAAAAAATAGTCGATATGTTTGGATCGATAGTATTTATGCTTCCAATGGCTGTTCTGATTTGGATGTACGGTTGGTACTTTTTGTGGAGGCATCTAATTGTGCCAAAACCGTCTGCTTCAGACGCTTTGGATCGGCTGCTTGCTAAATCCAGAGTGTTGAAGTGGAATGTGGAAACTATAGGGTTTTCACCCAACGGTTTTACTGGATACTTTTTATTCAAGATACTTTTGGTAGCATTTGCGGGAATGATTTTTATTCATGCGTGGGCATTTTTCATGCGATCATTTCAGGAACTTCGAGAAGGTCAATCAAGTGAGAACAAATATAGGGATGTCGATCAACTTCCAGATTTAACTGAAGTTGTAGAAACTAATAATTAGGAACGGTAGTTATGTTGTTTGGTCTTGATGGCGTAGAAATTGGTTTAATAATCGTGTTCGCCTGCCTTTTTGGAGGGATATTGTCAGGATTTCCAGTTGCATTTGCCATTGGGGGTGCTGGAGTTGTTTCTTTTGGAATAATAGCAGTGATGGACAGTTCTGGAATATTAGTCCATCAAGCCATTGACACCACATCCCAGATGTACAAGGAATTGTTGGCTTCTGGAGTAAAATTTGATCAGATTTCTATCTTTCGGTATCCAGATTTACCTAGAGTTATAGAGCCACTTTTTAAGGGTGGTTGGGAAACCGCCTTACAAAGAAATATTTCATTTATTGTTAACCGCATAAATGAACGTGTTCTTGCTGGTCAGTCTATTGAAGTTCTACTCGCAGTTTTGATGTTTGTTTTAATGGGCATCACCTTAGAAAGGTCCAAGATAGCGAATGACTTACTTACTACTATGGCAAGAGTTTTTGGACCCTTACCTGGTGGGTTGGCTGTTTCTGTTGTGGTTGTAGGGGCTTTCTTAGCAGCATCAACTGGCATCGTGGGAGCCACCGTGGTAACAATGGGCCTACTCTCCCTGCCCACAATGCTCAGAAATGGCTATTCACCTGAGCTTTCCACTGGTGTAATAGCTGCCTCTGGGACGTTGGGACAAATTATACCTCCTTCTATTGTAATTGTTTTGTTGGGGACTTTGACAGGTGATTTGTATTCCGCTGCTCAAGAAGCGAGAGCTCAGAGCATGGGCTGCACAGACGCTCTAACTTATCTTGGTAAGCCTGCTGTAGTTTCTGTTGGTTCATTATTCCAAGCTGCACTCCTTCCCGGCATCATGCTTGCTCTCTTGTATGCTATCTATGCATTTGGATATGCATTGTTAAACCCTTCAAAAGCTCCTGCCGTTGCTGGTGAGGCTATTGATACAAAAACAGGCACAGCCCAACAGTCTCTGACCTGGTTCGTTTATGTACCCGTGGGAATTATTGGTGCAACGATCTTGTTGAATATGGGAGGGTTGTCAGGAAGCCAATCTATATACGTGGACTCGTATTCAGATATTGGTCAAGAGGCAAGCTTGAGAACAAACGTTTCTGAAGAGTGTCAAGTTTCCATGATAGAGCTTCACGGGCAGGAGGCTTGGGATAAAGCGATAGCACAGCAAGTAGCAATTGATGGATCAGGCGGCGTTGCAGAAAGTGTCAAGCGGTCCGATGAGGAAATATCCACTCTGATCGCTGAAAAAATTGCTTCAGCGCCTCCTATTGGAACAGGCGTGATGGTGCTTTTTGTGTTAACTAGTATTTTTCTGTCATTTGCTAAAGGTGTGGCCCCGAATTTGGATCATAAACTTTTAGTTGTGGGCGCTTTAGGAACAGTACTTTTATTACTGTCCGATATTGTTTTAATTAAACCTGACGCCTCTGCATCTATGACGTGGGCACTTTTAACTATACCTGTGATATTAGTTTTATACTCATCGAAAACAGCTATTTCGCGGCTTGCGGATAATGAAATTTTTAGAGTTGTTTTTCCGCCACTTGTTCTCATAGTGGCCGTTTTGGGCTCTATTTTGGGTGGTATTACCAATCCAACTCCAGCCGCCGCTTTAGGAGCCGCCGGAGCTATCATGCTTGCAGCGTATAGGAAGCTTACAGAAACTAACCGGTCTGGAAAGTTCATTCTAACTGCGACGTTCGCGCTTATAATAATGCTTCTTGTAGGCATTAATTTTGATTTACGTATTAATACAGAACAAGTTTCCGTGGAAAGCTGGGTTGCTTTTATTGTAGCCTATGGTGCTTATCTGACTGCAGTTGTAGGACTGGTTTACGCTTGTTGGGTTTTGTATGCCGCTGGCGTTATGAAGTCAGTCGTACAAGAAACCAGTAAAGTAACGACAATGGTCTTTGCTATTCTCATAGGCTCACAGCTTTTGAATTTAGTTGTGATTTCTTTTGGTGGCGAACACTATATCCAGCAATTTCTAAGATCATTTGATAGTGAAGTTACCGTATTTTTAATTGTGATGCTCGTGCTGTTCATCTTGGGATTTGTTTTGGATTTTCTAGAGATCATTTACATCGTGATTCCAATTGTTGGTCCAGTAATTTATGGAGGGACTTTTGATCCACTTTGGGTAACAATTATGGTTGCGATTAATCTTCAAACCTCTTTTCTTACCCCTCCCTTTGGTTTTGCTTTGTTTTATTTAAGGGGTGTTTCTCCTAAATCTGTTACGACGGCTCATATATATCGAGGAGTTGTCCCATTTGTGTTGATACAAATTGTTGGACTAACGATGCTTTATTTTGCACCATCCATTGTGACTATTGTTCCTCAGCTTCTCAGTGGGAATTAAACTGTAAACAGTGTTAGTAATCAATATATCGCCTAGATGATTATAACTTTGTAGATTGCGTCTAAACTCGTAATAAAAATTAACTGATTAGATTAAAGGGTAGAAAGAGTATATTGCTTTCAGGTACCAAAATTGTTGAATTTGAGGGTTTAGGTCCAGCACCTTTCGCTGGCCGATTTTTGGCTGAACTTGGTGCAGACGTACTAGTTATAAAAAACTTTAATCAGCGAGAAAAATCACTGAAAAATAGTCTATTAAATGCTGGAAAAAAATCAGTATTTCTCGATTTGAAAAATTCTGGTGACCATGCGATAGCTTCAGAATTGATTAAAAACAGTGATGCTCTTATTGAAGGTTTTCGACCTGGTGTAATGGAGCGCTTAAAACTTGGTCCAAAAGATCTTAAAAAGGACAATAAACAACTGGTCTACGGAAGAATGACCGGTTGGGGTCAGACAGGTCCGCGGTCTAAACAAGCTGGTCACGATCTCAATTATATTGGACTAAGTGGGGCTCTTCATTACGCTTCTCAGGCAGGTGACATACCACAAACGATACCAACATTGGTAGGTGATATTGGTGGTGGCTCGCTTTATTTAGTCATTGGAATTCTATCCGGTCTATTTAAGGCACAAAAAACAGGAAAAGGAACTGTAGTTGATGCGGCGATTGTTGATGGGTCAGCTCATATGTTAAACCTTCTAATGTCAATGCAAGATACAGGCTCAATCGGAATGAAAAGAGGGCTAAGTTTATTAGATGGATCACACTTATCACGGTGTTACAAATGTTCCGATCAGAAATATATTTCGGTACAATGTTTAGAGCCAAAATTTTACAACCAATTTCTAGAAACTTTGTCGCTTGATGGAAACCCTTTGATGGAAACACAGTTTGATAGTAGCAAGTGGCACGCACAAACTGAATTTCTAAGTAATATATTTAAAGGAAAAACACAGTCTTACTGGATTGACCTATTTTCTGGTTTGGATGCCTGTGTTGCGCCAATTTTAACCCCAGAAGAGGCTGAAAATGAAGTCCATATTAAATCAAGAGAAATCTGGATTCGAGAAAATGGATATTTAATGGCTTCTGCGGCACCTCGCTTTGATGATAAAAGGCCAAAGGAACTACAATCTGAGATCATAATAGATAAAAAAGATGTTATTTCCAGCTGGACTTGAGAGAAAATAGTTATGTCACCAAAGCTTAAAGATTTTAATGAACTTATGAATAGTCGCTTTTCTTGTAGGGCCTTTTTGACAAAAGAAGTTGACCAAAAAACGATCGACCAAATAATTAAGACTGCCCAAAAAGTCCCATCTTGGTGTAATTCGCAACCTTGGAAAGTTAGCCTACTCCGGCGAGAGACTAAAGAGTTACTTTGCGAAAAGCTACTTCCCTCTGCAAAGCAGACCTTTGAAACCCCAGATATAAATTTTCCTGAGCGTTATGCTGGTATTTATAAAACCCGCCGGGCTACTTGCGGATGGCAATTATATAACGCAGTCGGCGTTCAAAAAGGTGATAGAGAAGGCGCAGGTCGACAAATGGCAAAGAATTATGAATTTTTTGGAGCACCTCACGTTGCTATTATAACGGCACCAAAGGACCTTGGAGCTTATGGAGTTTTGGACTGTGGAGCTTTCATTACTGCTTTTACTTTGGCAGCTGCGGCACTAGGAGTTTCTTCAATACCGCAAGCTGCAATTGCTGGGCGTGCACCAATTGTTCGTGAAGTTTTGAATATTGAAGAAGACCGTAATGTGTTATGTGCTATATCTTTTGGTTTTGCTGATACGGGTCACCCAGCAAATAGCTTTAGAACCCAAAGAGCCGATTTAGATGAATTCGTAGAATGGGTATGAATTTTCTAATAATCAAATATTAGACTTTTAAGAGTTTAGATGTACTTATCCCAATCAATTGATATTTACTGTGAGCGGCTCGATGTCGGTATCTGGGCCGAACCAATAAACGCAGTCACCAATTTTGCCTTCATTTTAGCCGCTATAATTATGTGGATACGATGTAAGAATTTGGTTGAGGGCAGGGTATTAGCCTTTCTTTTATTTTCAATAGGCTGTGGTTCTTTTTTGTTTCATACTTTTGCACAAACTTGGGCAGCCATTTTAGATGTTACGCCAATCCTTATTTTCATATTGACCTATATTTATGCTGCAAATCGTAGGTTCCTGGTCTGGTCAAAAAGGATGAGTATTACTGGCGTAATATTGTTTTTGCCATATCAGTTTCTAGTGGTGAGTATTTTATCCAGTATTCAGTTCTTAGGTTCATCTGCGCAGTATGTGCCGGTGGCTATTTTGATATTTTTTTACTCGGCTTTGTTACACAAATCTAAAACAAATTTATCGCGTGAATTGTTTGTTGGTGCGACTATTCTAAGTTTATCTATTTTTGCTAGGACTATTGATGAGCCACTTTGTTTAATAGTGTCAGTAGGGACCCACTTTATTTGGCATATTTTGAATGCTATAATGCTAGCGTGGATGATAGAAATTTTAAGAAGACATATGCTTGCAGGTTACCCTCTGGAGCGTTAAACGGGTTAAAAAAAATGGAGTGTCGGTATGTCAATTGATGCGAATACAGCAGCTAAGGTTGCGAAACTCGCCCGCATTGAAGTTGAAAGCCAAGATTTAGAAGCTCTTGCGAAGGAGTTTAATGATATTTTAGGCTTTATTGAGCAGTTAAATGAGGTTGAAGTCGATGGCATTGAACCAATGACATCAGTCACTCCACAGAAGTTAATTCGTCGTAGTGATATTGTTTCTGATGGTAATAAGCAAACTTCTGTATTGAAAAATGCACCCATATCCAGAGAAGGTTTTTACGCTGTGCCGAAGGTTGTGGAGTAATGTCAAACTTAAACAATCTCACAATTTCTGAGGCACGAGATAAGTTGAAATCGAAAGAAATATCCTCTCTTGAATTAACAAATAGCTGTTTATCCGCAATAGATGCAGCGGATGAATTAGGTGCTTTTGTTCATAAAACCCCAGAACTGGCTATAGAGCAAGCAAAGCGAGCAGATGAGCGACTCAAACAAGATAATGCGCCGGACATGTGTGGTATTCCGTTAGGTATAAAAGATATTTTTTGTACAAAGGGTGTTAAGAGCCAGGCAGCTAGCCGCATCTTAGAGGATTTCAAACCCGAATATGAAAGTACGGTTAGTCAGAACCTTCTTGATAATGGGACCGTGATGTTGGGCAAGCTCAACATGGATGAGTTTGCAATGGGTAGTTCAAATGAAACCTCTGTGTATGGAAATGCTATTAATCCCTGGAAGGTTGATGAACGTGGATTGACACCCGGAGGTTCATCGGGAGGTTCAGCTGCCGCTGTTGCAGCTGATTTATGCTTGGCAGCCACCGGTACTGATACTGGCGGATCAATTAGGCAGCCAGCGGCGTTTACTGGCATAGTTGGAATTAAACCGACATACGGGCGCTGCTCACGCTGGGGGGTAATTGCATTTGCTAGCTCTTTGGATCAAGCAGGTCCAATGACCAAAACAGTCCGCGATGGTGCAATTATGTTGGAGGCTATGGCGGGAAATGATCCAAAAGATAGCACTTCTGTTAACATAGAAGTGCCAAACTTTGAAGCTATGTTGACTGGTGACATTAAGGGTAAAAGAATAGGTATTCCCCAGGAGTACCGATTAGATGGGATGCCTAGTGAAATAGAAAAATTATGGTTAGATGGAACTGAAATGTTGCGTCAGGCGGGTGCTAAGATTGAGAACATTTCATTACCACATACGAAATACGCTTTACCTGCATATTATGTTATTGCTCCAGCCGAGGCTTCTTCAAACCTAGCGCGCTATGATGGCGTTAGATTTGGCCGAAGAGCAGCCTTGTCATCAGGAGACGGTATAAACGAATTGTATGAAAAGACGCGTGCGGAGGGCTTTGGTCCAGAGGTAAAAAGGCGTGTAATGATTGGAACTTACGTTTTATCTGCTGGTTTTTATGATGCATACTATAATAGAGCTCGCCGGGTTCGGGCTTTAATAAAAAAGGATTTTGATGAAGTTTTTGCTAATGGTATCGACGCTATTTTGACGCCAGCAACACCGTCTGCAGCTTTTGGCTTAGGAGAAATGTCAGAGGCAGATCCCCTACAAATGTACTTAAATGATGTATTCACAGTGACAGTAAATTTAGCTGGTCTTCCTGGTGTCTCGGTTCCTGCTGGAGTCGACAAATTAGGATTGCCGCTTGGCCTGCAGGTAATAGGTAGGCCTTGGGAAGAGGGTGATATGCTTAATATTGCGCACTCTTTAGAGCAATCTGCTGGATTCTCCTCCAAGCCATCAAAATGGTGGTAGTTAAATGTTGAAAACTCCTAAATTCTTTTTCATTTTGGCCATCTCAATGATTTTTGCTGGTTGTGAACCCACAGTTAATACGCAGCAAATTACACAAAGCGCACAAAATTTAAGAGAAAATGTTCGGAATATTGATACGCAGAGAATTACTCAAGGTGCACAAAATTTAAAAAAAAATCTGCAGAACTTAAGAACAACGCCATCTACAAACAAGCAAAATACCGATCCTGCCTCAGAAAGTTTAACGAATACAGATCCTATCTTAGCTGGAATATTGGGTGACGTGCTTGAAGAAGACACAGTAACAACTACTGAGATTACTCAGGAAATTGCAGAATTAGATACCACAAGATTGTCTGATGAAAATGATTTTGAAGCTGTTTCTGAACGTCAATCGATAGAAAGCGATGCTGAACGTATTGAAAACAATCGCGCGCTATATGTCTTGGTTGAACCTAAGTCTATCCCCATGCGACCTGGTTCAAACGTTCCTAGCATTGTGGAATATGCCATTAAAACTACAAATCCGGTGGGCACGCAATTATATTCTCGGCCGTTTGCAAGTAAGACTCGGTTTGATTGGAATTGTGCAAAGTATTCTTCGCAAAGTGCAGCACAAGAAGCCTTTCTTGTTTGGGGTGGCCCCAAAGTAGATCCAAGAGGTATTGACCCTGACGGGGATGGCTTTGCGTGCTATTGGGATCCCAAGCCTTTCAGAAGCGTATTAAAAGATAATAATTAATATTTTTTCATGGAACTCATAAAATATCCCTCTCCTAATTATGGTTTACGCAGGGATGATACTGAAATTGATTTTATTATTTTGCATTATACAGCAATGAGTACTGAAAATTCCCTAGATAGACTGTGTGATCCAGCCCATGAAGTTTCATGTCACTATCTGATAGATCAGGCTGGTCTTTGCTATCAACTTGTTAATGAAAATAAACGTGCTTGGCATGCTGGAAAATCATATTGGCGAGGTTATCGTGATCTTAACTCTCGATCACTTGGAATAGAACTGGTGAATTTGGGTAACGAGATATATCCGGAGGCTCAGATGAAAAGGTTGATAAGTCTTTTAAAACATCTGACTAAATCATACGAAATAAGCCCAAAAAATGTTTTAGGTCATTCGGATATTGCTCCATCTCGAAAATCTGACCCCGGTGAATGTTTTAATTGGAAAGAACTTTCCAATAGTGGATTGGCATTATTCCCAGAAGCAAGTAGTCCAATGAATTGTGATAAGACATTTTTTTTAGCTCACGCTGAGCGGGCTGGTTTTAATCCAGAAGCTAGTTTTGAAGAAATTTTAAAAACTTTTAGAAATCGTAGCCGACCAAACTTTAGAGGTCCGTTCGATGGATATGATTGTGCTTCTATGCAAAAATTCGCAGATGCCTTTGATGTTGACGAATGATCAAATTCGAAATAATGGCAGGTACAGCGGATGGCTGGATGGTCGCGAGTATACTCGAGGAAAGTCCGGACTCCTCAAAGCAGCGGTGCCGGGTAATACCCGGGCGGGGTAACCCGATGGAAAGCGCAACAGAAAGTAAACCGCCCGTTAATTCGGGTAAGGGTGAAAGGGTGGGGTAAGAGCCCACCGAGGTTTTGGTAACAAAGCCTGCATGGCAAGCCCCACCGGGAGCAATGCCGAATAGGGACCTACAAGAAAGCCTGCAAAGGTTTTCTACTTTGCTTTGGAGTTAGGTTCGGGTAGGCAGCTATAGGGTTTGTAGCAATACAGACTTTAGATGAATGATCATCCACAAGGTTTTACACCTTGGGACAGAATCCGGCTTATAGGCCATCCGCACTTTATTTTTATTTTGACGATTAAAGTGTAAATTTTCACTGTCTAAGTGTTGACTTGGGACGTGGCTTAGTTAAAAAGCAACTCTTATATATGTTATTTGGTCAATTAACTGACCTAATACAGGAGTAAAATTATGGCTAAACCTACAACCATTAAGATCCGGCTTAATTCAAGCGCTGGGACCGGCCACTTTTATGTGACTAAGAAAAATGCTCGCACGATGACTGATAAGATGGTTGTTCGTAAATATGACCCCGTTGCTCGTAAACATGTTGAGTATAAAGAGGGAAAAATTAAGTAGTTATTTAAATAAAAAGGCCGCATACAAGCGGCCTTCAAGTTATAAAATTCACGCCATTAAGAAGTTTAATGGCGTTTTTTTTATTCTGAGTTGCCCATGAACATCAGCAAAAACGAGAACATATTCAAAAAGTCCAGGTATAAGCTTAGTGCGCCGTGGATGGCTGACTTATCCAACCAATCAGAATCTCCGTGATGGGCGTGAGCCACATACATATTTTTGATATTTTGGGTATCATATGCAGTCAGTCCAGCGAATATTAGAACTCCCAGCATAGAGATAATCATCGTCATTCCGCTAGATTGCAAAAAGTAGTTTACAATTATAGCGACTATTAGACCGATAACCCCCATTATTAGAAACGAACCCCAACCTGAAATATCTTTCTTTGTCGTATATCCCCACAATGATAAACCTGCGAAGGCGATCGATGTTACCAAGAACGTTTGAGTAATCGAGAACGTTGTATAAAAAATAAAAATTGAGCTCAGAGACACGCCAATCAATGTAGCGAAGACATAGAAAAACAGCTGTGCTGCTTGAGCTGTGGATCTTCGCATAACTGCGCCAAACCCGAAAATCATTGCAAGAGGCGCAAGCATAATAACCCAGCGTAAAGGTGACGTGTAAATTGTCGCTCCTAAACCAGTCAGCATTGTTCCGTTTTGCATCTGGCCTACAGCAAGAGCTGGGTCTGTCGTTGTTGCTAAGCCTGAAATGGCCCATGCCGCTAGTGCCGTAATAATCATTCCTACGGACATTGTGCCGTATACTTTATTCATATGGGCTTTTAAGCCCTCGTCAATTTGACTGGCTCGAGCGCCTGACACTGACCGTATTGTTTCAAAATCTGCCATTAAAATCTCCAAAATAAAGGATATGCCCTATTAGATATATATTGGTAAATTCTTTCAAATTTTCAACCCATTTTTAGTAAAAAATTGGTAAAATCGACTGAATTTTTAACTTTCGTGAATTTTCACAACAACTTTTCCAGTTGATTTTCGTTGTTTCAATGTGTTCAGCGCATCTTCGGCGTGATCTAAGTTAAATTTATGACTGATATGTGGCTTTATACGGTCAGATTTATACCACTCGAATAGTTGCTTCAAACTTTCTGTTACTGCGCTGGGTTTAAATTGCAAAAAACCACCCCAATAAAATCCATGAACAGTTATATTTTTAACTAATAGATGATTGGCTTTTAATAGGGGGACATTACCACTTGCAAACCCAATTAAAATTATACGAGCTTCCGGATTGCATGATTTTAGCGCTGATTTAAATTGCTCTCCTCCGACAGCATCATAAACAACATCGATACCACCAAGATTTTTTAAGTGGGAAACTAAATCGGGATCGTCGGAGTCTAAAACGAAATCTGCCCCCTCTTTCTTCACAATTTCCATTTTATGGGTGCCACGTGCCACCCCAACAACGCGAGCTCCCATCAATTTTCCTAATTGTACTGCTGTTAGCCCAACGCCTCCTGAGGCTCCGAGAACTAGTAATGTGTCATCTGGTTTAGTCTTTGCTTTGTATCCAAGCGCTAGATGACTTGTTCCGTAAGCTATCTGGAAAGCCGCGGCGTCATCAAAATTCATTTTTTCGGGCAGTTGAACACAACGTGATAAATCGAAGCAGCCATATTCAGCTAACCCTCCATGTCCTCCGAAAACAGCGACTCTATCTCCAATTGAAAGAGTGGTAACATTTGAACCTAAAGCGTCTACTACCCCAGATACTTCCATCCCAAGGACGAAGGGAAGCTGAGGGGTTTCTTGATATGTTCCACTTTTCAAAAGTATGTCTGCAAAGTTTAATCCACATGACATTATTTTTAATCTAACTTGGTCTGCTTTTGGATTTGGTGTTGGAATGTTTTCAATAGTGGGATTTTTTTCAAAATCGGTGACCTGAAATGCTTTCAATATTTTACCCTCGATCTTACATTGGAAATTTAACTTCCTATACGAATATATAGCTTTTTAGTTCTGAAAGAAAAAGCTTATTGATTTTGAAAATTTAGATAGAATATTTTTCAAACGATAATAAAACAACTATTTGTTATGGTATCCGTTTCTTGCTAAATACCCGTTAATAGAAAGGTGTTCGATGTCTAATGGTCAGAATTTAACAGCGTCAGAAACTAAAAGTATAATTGAAACTGCTAATGCTATGGCAGATGCTGCAGGAAAAGTTATTCTACCGTTTTTTCGATCTAAATCATTAGTAGCAGAAAACAAAAGTTTTCGTAGTTTTGACCCCGTGACTGATGCGGATAAAATTGCTGAAAAAGCGATGATAACCGAGTTAAAACAACGACGACCAGCCGATGGTGTGTTTGGTGAAGAGTTTGGCGAATTAACTGGGAAAAGTTCATATAGGTGGGTATTGGATCCAATTGATGGAACGCGAGCATTTATTGCAGGCGCTCCTACTTGGGGCGTACTTATTTCTGTGGAGAAAATAGGCACTGGCCCGCTATTTGGCATTATAGACCAGCCTTACATTGGGGAACGGTTCTTCGGAGGGCTTGGTCTAGCAGAATACCAAAATCATGACGAGATAATAGGATTGAAATCTAGCAAGGTAGAGGAAATTGAGGATGCAATTTTACTTTCTACTTTTCCTGAAATTGGGACTGAAAAAGATAGAAAAGCATTCGAAAAGGTTTCAGGTAAGGCTAAACTTACTCGTTATGGCCTTGATTGCTATGGGTATGCCCTGGTGGCAATGGGAACAGCTGACCTCGTAATTGAAGCGGGTTTAAGCATCTATGATATTCAAGCACCATCTTGTGTGATCCAAGCTGCTGGTGGCATTGTTACCAATTGGGAAGGTAAACCAGTCGACAATGGAGGTCGGATTATTGCCGCATCGAATGAAAAGTTACACAGGAATGCTTTGGAGCAATTAAATTCATGATTGTTTTTGATCAGCTTAAGAGATCTTCTAATAAGATTTTGCCTGCAGAGCCAATATTTACGTTTTTGATGCTGTTTAAGCATGTGTTCGCTGGATCTTGATCTTATGATACAAGAATTGAAAAAACAAATTAGAAAAGAAGCTTTCGATAAGAGAAAGAAGGCATTTGCTGCTGATATTGGAAATTCTGCTTCAATACTCTCTTCTGTTTTGGCTGGTTTTAGAGGTGTTGCAATTGCTGGTTACCTTCCCATCAAAACAGAAATTAACCCTCTGTCTGCAATGGAAGAGGCATCCGCACATAGTTTAGTTGGAGTACCAGTTATCCAGGGAAATTCAAAACCACTTAAGTTTTCGAGATGGGAACCAGGTTGTGATTTAAAAAAAGGTCCATTTGATGTCCAAATACCAATTCATTCAGATTATTTTATTCCTGAAGTTTTGATAATTCCGTTAGTAGGTTTTGATAAAAAAGGCGGAAGATTAGGATATGGAGGAGGCTTTTATGATCGGACCTTAGAAAGTTTGAGATCTCAACAAGCAACCCTAGCAATTGGATTTGCATACTCAGAACAAGAATTTGAAAATTTACCATTGGAACCGACAGATCAAAAGTTGGATGTTATTGTAACTGAGAGACATATTATCGAACTCACACACTCCAAATAATCTCTTGAACTTTTTTATTTCTTCTATACATCAAACCGATGAAAATCTTGTTTCTTGGAGACGTGGTTGGTCGATCGGGCCGGTCGGCAGTAATTAAGCATCTCCCCTCAATTATTAAAGAAAATCTGATTGATTTTTCGATTGTTAATGCTGAAAATGCAACAAGCGGTATGGGCTTAAGCGCGAAACACGCCAAAGAAATTCTAGAAATCGGAGCAAATTGTATCACGCTAGGAGACCATGCTTTTGATCAGAAAGATATGCTTCAATTTATAGAGCAAGAGGATAGAATTTTAAGACCTTTGAATTTTTCGAAATCAGCGCCAGGCAAGGGCTCAAAAATATACGCTGACAAACGTGGAAGAAAAATATTAGTTTCGCAAGTGCTAGGTCAAGTTTTCATGAAACGACCATTTGACGATCCATTTTCTGAAATTGATGGTTTATTACGCAAGAATATATTGGGAGGTGCGGTGCAAGCATCTTTTGTCGATATCCATTGTGAAGCAACCTCAGAGAAAATGGCTTTGGGCCATTTTTGTGATGGACGTGTGTCAGCGGTCATTGGAACACATACTCATGTTCCAACATCCGACACAATGATCCTACCAAAGGGAACGGCTTACCAAACAGACGCGGGAATGTGTGGTAGTTTCAACAGCGTCATTGGTATGGATAAAGCAGAGCCATTGCGTCGGTTCGTGACGGGAATGTCAAAGGAGCGTTTCAAGCCCGCAGAGGATGAGGGAACACTATGTGGCGCAATTATTGAAACGGACGATAAATCGGGACTAGCGGAAACTGTTAAAATGCTGCGCTTGGGCGGCCGCCTGGAATCAACATAGCGCTCATGGCTTTGATATGGCCCTATATGGTATTGATTATTCTCGGCTGTGGCTGGGGTCTAACTCTTCCGTTAAGTTTAATTTCAGTAAGCACTGGTTTAGGGCATTTAGGAATAATCTTTTGGCAGTTTTTTATTGTCATGGTTATATTTGGCTCAAGACAAGTCTTTCTGAATAAATCTATTTCATTCACAAGAAGTTCATTGCTAATATTCTGTGTTATTGCTTTTATTGGAACATTAATTCCAAATTTGGCCTCGCTCTTTGCTGCACTTCATTTGCCGGGAGGTGTACTTTCAATATTGATTGCAACAGTTCCTATGTTTTCGTTCCCAATAGCGCTTTTTTTAGGATTGGATAGATTTGGATTTCAAAAGCTCTTTGGAATAGTTTTTGGTTTTATAGGGGTTTATATGCTGATAGCCCCTAAAGCAGCATTACCGGATCCTAGTGTAATATGGGTCATTCCAATAGCATTAATACCACCATTTTTTTATGGTTTAGAGGGTAATTTTGTCGCAAAGTTTGTTTCAGGAAAAAACTCTCCTATGGAGGTGATATTTGGTGCTTCTGTGATTGGATGCATTATTACATTTCCATTAACACTTTTGTTTGATCAGTTCGTAAATCCTTTTGTACAATGGAATGCTGCTCATTATGCAATAATTTTTTCCTCTATGATACATGGATTTGTGTATGCAAGTTATGTCTGGCTTGTAACTAAGGTGGGTTCAGTATTTTCGGCACAAGTTAGCTATTTTGTTACATTTGCTGGAGTACTATGGTCTATGGTCATATTAAACGAAGTCCACTCCCAATTTATTTGGTTATCTTTAGCCTGCATGATTTTAGGAATGGTATTGGTAAGACCTAAAACTTATTAAAATATATTTTTGAGAAGTGGTTTTGATTTTATCAGTCTTGCCCCCCAACGAATGAAATATTAATAAAGATAAAGAGTATATTTGGGAGGTTCTATGGCAGGTCATTCAAAATGGGCAAATATTCAGCATAGGAAAGGAAGGCAGGATGCCGTCCGTTCGAAACTTTTTTCAAAATTATCAAAAGAGATTACTGTTGCTGCAAAAATGGGTGATCCAGATCCTGAAAAAAATCCCCGTTTGAGACTGGCTGTAAAAGAGGCTAAACAAAATTCAGTCCCTAAAGACGTAATTGACAGAGCTATTAAAAAATCGACCGCTGGAGAAGGTGATGATTATGAAGAAATACGATATGAGGGATATGGGCCGAATGGCATAGCCGTAATAGTTGAGGCAATGACTGACAACAAAAATCGTACGGCATCGAATGTAAGGTCTATCTTTTCAAAGAATGGAGGTAATCTTGGTGAGACGGGCTCTGTTGGTTTTATGTTTGAACGCAAAGGTGAAATTATATTTCCATCAGAAGTTGGCGATGATGACACCGTAATGATGGCGGCTATCGATTCAGGTGCAGAGGACGTGGAAAGCTCGAAAGATGGACACATTATTTGGTGCATAGATACAAACTTAAGTGAAGTAGCAGCTGCCCTTGAAAGTGATCTCGGTGAAAGCCAATCAACAAAATTGATCTGGCAGCCCAATACTACAACAGAGTTAGACTTAGAGGGTATGCAAAAACTTATGAAGCTTGTTGATGCACTTGAAGACGATGACGATGTTCAACGAGTTACAACAAATTTTGAAGTCAATGATGAGGTAATGTCTCAGATTTCACAATGAACACCTTTTTAGCGGGATTTGGTTTAGGACTTTCTTTAATTGTAGCGATTGGTGCCCAAAATGCTTTTATTTTAAGGGCAGGGTTGCTAAAGCGGCATGTTTTTATTTTATGTTCTGTTTGTGCCGTCTCAGACGCTTTGTTAATAACCGCTGGTGTTTTAGGTTTAGGAGTACTGGTTAATAATGCTCCATTTTTTTTAGTTTTTATGAAATATGCCGGCGCAGCATTTTTGTTCGCATATGGGTTTCGATCATTATTAAAGTCTTTGAAAGGTGGCCGTTTTCTTTTAGCTGAAGGTGAAGCAAATTCTCTAAAAGAGGCAATTTTAATTTGTTTGTTACTAACTTGGCTTAATCCTCATGTTTACCTTGATACTGTTATCCTTTTGGGTATTGCCTCCACACAATATAGTGAAAATACGCATTTTGCTGCCGGTGCAATTGCTTCCAGTTTCATCTTTTTTTATTCGCTTGGCTTTGGTGCAAGATTACTGTCAAACTTTTTTAAACATCCAGTTTCGTGGAGAATATTAGATGGAATTATTGGAATAGTTATGTGGAGCATTGCTTTTTCTCTTGTTTATGACAGTTAAACTTTATGAACGAAAAACTATCAAAACAAAAATCGCAAAACCTTACTGGGGTTTTTTGGATGGTCGTAACAGGGATATGCTTTCTTGGGGTAACGGCTTTAGTGAAATTTATGGGTACGCGAATTCCAGCTGCTGAGGCAGCCTTTTTACGATACTCTCTTGGCCTTGTTTTACTTTTGCCAATGCTGAAAGACTTTTTCCATAACTTACCAAATCGAAAATTATCTATTTTATTTGCTGCTAGGGGTGTCGTACACACAGTTGGAGTGGTTCTTTGGTTTTTTGCTATGTCACGAATTCCATTAGCAGATGTAACCGCCATGAATTATATGTCACCTATTTATGTTACGCTCGGTGCTGCAATTTTCTTGGGTGAAACTTTAGCTTTACGGAGAATTTTAGCCATTTTATTCGCAATTGTTGGCGCATTACTAATACTGAGACCTGGCTTTAGAGAGGTAAGTATAGGTCACATAGCGATGATTTTTACAGCTTTATTTTTTGCTTCGTCATACTTGATAGCCAAACATACTAGTGGAAAAACGACGGCATCAGTAGTTGTCGTAATGCTTTCAATTTATGTAACTATCGGATTAGCTCCTTTAGCATTTTTAAATTGGGTCACGCCAACTTTAACTGAGATTATAGTACTTTTCGCTGTAGCATGCTTTGCTACAGCTGGTCACTACACAATGACTTTAGCATTTGCTGCGGCGCCGATTTCAGTGACCCAACCTGCTACTTTTCTCCAATTGGTTTGGGCTGTTCTCGTAGGTTCTATTATATTTGGTGAAAAAATTGATCTTTATGTAATAGGAGGAGGATGCTTAATCCTATGCTCGATTACTTTTATGTCTTGGAGAGAAGCTGTTATAAAAAGAAAGGCGATGACACCTGCGGTGGCACAAACTAAAGTTTAATGAAAACTCAAACGGAAATTAAATTTGATCATTTTGCGATAGCAACGGACGATTTAGAAAAAACTGTTACAAATCTGGAAAAGAAGTTCAAATATCCTTTCTCATCTGGTGGTGAGCACAAGATGTTTGGAACGCATAACAGATTATTTCGGTTAGGTGACATTTATCTAGAGGTTATTGCTATAAATCCCCTTGCTGCAGCTTCACAGCAGCCGAGGTGGTTTGATCTTGATAATTTTAATGGCAAGTCTCGTATAATAACTTGGATAGCCAGTACTGAAAATATTTTAGATCTGGTGCCAAACATTTGGGATAACCCTGGTGAAATAAAAAAACTTTCTAGAGATAAACTGAAATGGGATTTCACAGTGCCAACTAGGGGAAAAATGCCCATGGGTGGGGCTGCACCCGCTCTAATAAATTGGGGTAATACTCGGCATCCGACTTTAACTATGGTTGACCATAGTTGTAGATTAGAGCGTTTTTTAGTCAACACACCCTTTGCTGACGACCTGAACCCAATATTAAAAAATATACTTTTTGACCAAAGAATAGAAGTCAACTCCTCTCGGAGTATATCGTTCGAGGCACATATATCGACACCTAGTGGGAAAGTAGTTTTAGAATGAAAGTGAGGCCTGCGACGTTTTCGGATAGTAAGGAAATCGCAAGTATATGGAATCCATACATAAAAAACACGTTTGTTACATTTAATGCCATTGAAAAAACTCAAGACGAAGTTTGTGCCTTAATTAAAGATCGAAGAAGTGATGGCCATGAATTTTGGGTAGCAATTGACGATGATAAAATAATCGGATTTGCCAGTTATGCCCAATTAAGGAAAGGGGTGGGATATAGGTATTCTATGGAGCATACAATTATTGTATCCGATGAGTATAAATTTTTAGGGGTTGGCAAAAACTTAATGAGTGTTTTGTGTGATCATGCTAAAAAGCGAGACATTAATTCCATGTGGGCAGGAGTAAGTGCTCTGAATATTGCAGCAATCAAGTTTCACGAAGGTTTACAATTTAAAACTGTCGCAAGGTTACCGGAAGTAGGGTACAAATTTGGTAGTTTTCTCGATCTAGTTTTAATGCGCAAACTTTTGTAAATAATATATGGAATCCTAGAAAATAAGTATGTCGATTTGGGCCCGTATAATTAAAGCAATTGAAGCTTTAGCAAAAGGTGAAAGCTTATCAGATGTGTTTGATAAGCTTAAAGCTCCGCCTGAACGTTCAATCGCATTTACAATAGCCGTAATTGCTCTTGGGGCAAAAATGGCAAAGGCTGATGGGTATGTAACAACGGACGAAGTTAAAGCTTTTAGACAAGTTTTTCGTATTCCCTCTGGCGAAGAAAACAATGCGGCGAGGGTTTTTAACTTAGCCAGGCAAGATGTTACCGGCTATGAGCTCTATGCTAAGAGGATTTCATTAATGTTTGGGCAAGGTCATCAAACATTAATTGATCTACTAGAAGGGCTTTTTCATATTGCTACAGCTGATAATGATTATCATCCAAATGAAGATAAATTTTTATCAACAGTTAGTTCTATTTTTGGACTCAAGGAAGCTCAATTTAAAGCTATTCGTGCAAGGTGTGTTCCCAATATGGAGCCGGATCCCTACACTATTTTAGGTATAAACTTAAATGATGATTTTGAAAAAATAAAGGGAGCTTGGCGGGACCTAGTCCTTACTTATCATCCTGATAGGATGGTAGCACGAGGATTACCGGAGGAAGCTATTAATCTGGCAGAGAGACGGATTATTCAGATTAATAAAGCTTTTGAGGCTGTTAAAAAAGACTTTGTTTAGTTAAAATTTAAACTTAGCTGAAATTTAATTTTTTTTAATAGTTTTAATTTTGAAATCTTCAGCTTTTAGAGCGTTGGCTAAAGAATTGTAACGCGCTTCTGCAACTTCTCCAAACAAACTTTCTCCAACTGAATCAAGTATTAGTGTTAAATGTCGGGATCTGGGTTTCCAGTTTAAATGTGCGGGTTGTATACTGTCATTGACCCATAGCATTGCTCCTAACCTCATTGCTTTTCCAAGAACTTCAGCCTGTTGAATAAATTTTGGCTTTAGAAGATAGACAAGATTTTCAAATTGAGATCCAGTTGGTTTGTTTCGGTAGCGATACATCAGTGATATACCAAGAAAAATTCGCTCGGAGTGTTTTAAGCCTCCTAAATTTGATCTTGTGGCGTTATCAAAGCAAACCTCTGCTCTATAATCAGGATGTGCTCTCCAGCTTACATCATGCAAAAGACATGCAGCATGTATTAAGCGCTTTAATTCTTCCGTTGGTCGTGAAAATAGTGGAAGTACAAATTTATAAAGACGGTTACCAGAACCTGGAACACGGGCATCTTTTTCCTCGGAGTAAAAACAAGCTTCAATAAGAGGGTCTCTATCTCGTAACTCTTGTGGCATATTTTCGTACAATAATCCTTCGCGAATGCCATAACTAGAAATAGCTATATCCTTGGGCCTGAAAGATTTAGTGAGACGTATGAGGACCTCACAAGCAATTGGTACCAGTTCAATTCTCGCAGCCGTGATACCACAATTTTTACGAATTTCTTCAAGGTTACCTTCTTCAATAAATTTAATCGTTTTTCTAACTGAGTCTATGGAAATCCGGTATTCATGCATAACATGCAGTGGATAACCTCTGCGTAACATATCTATTTTTGCAAAAGCTCTCCAGGAACCACCAACTAAAAAAAGGCGATTGTGTTGTGGACCCATTTCTGTTTCGAGTTTAGTTATAGTTTCTTTAATGTAGTTCTTGCGATTTTTTTTCCCGCCCTTCATCTCTTTTAAAATTAGTGGTCCTAAATCGGAAGTTACACGGTTTCCAACAATCCCTTTATTTATCTCTGCCAATTCCATTGATGAGCCGCCTAGATCGCAAACTAGACCGTAAGCTCCAGGCCAGCCTAGCATAACGCCTTGTGCTGAGAGGCGTGCTTCCTCAAGTCCATCAATAATATTTATGTCTTTTCCTGTTTTTTTTCTAATTTCATCACAGAACAATAAACCATCGGAGGCTGATCTAACGGCTGCTGTTGCGATTAAAGTCAATTGGGGAACTTCCATGGCTTCCGCCATATTTACGAACCGTTCGATTGCTGAAATAGCTCTTAATCTACCCGCTACGTGAAGTTTTCCTGAATGAACTAGGTCAGAGCCCAAGCCACACAAGATTTTTTCATTAAAAAAATATGCCGGTGATCTGGCAGCTCCATCAAATATCACCATACGTACTGAATTAGATCCAATGTCTATAACACCCAGTTTTCTCAGGTAATGTAAGGCCTCAGTTTCAGGAGTGTTTGTTTTATTGTAACCAAAAAAAGGTTTAAAATCTTGAAGGATTTCTACCATAAAGCTTATCCTGAAAATTTACAAACATCAGATTCTCACTAAATCGCACTTTTATAGATAATTGAAAGAACTTATTTTTTATTTTTGAAAATTTTAGCCACGAGTGATCTCGTAATTGGGCGCTTTTCTTCAATCGATATGCGGTCAATATCTGCAACGATTGAATTAACTGCAGAAAAAGATCTATCCATTCTTCTGTTTAAATACTCAAAAACATCTGGACTTGGATACATTTGTCTATCTGCAAAAAGTTTTGCCATAATTAATGGCAATAGCTTGTCATCTAATTCATCGATCTGCGCGTTTCTGGTGCCTTCTATTCTTGACATTAAATCAGATAGAGAAATTTTCCAGAATTGAGGAAAACCTGTTCCTATGAGTAGAAACGGTAATTTTCTTTCTTGTAAAAAATTATGCAAATGGAAGAGAGCTTCCTCTAAGTCTTCGCGTGAGTTAATTTTTGAAATATTGTCTATGACTAATGCGGTATTTGCAATTTTATCAACTTTGCTAATTTTAAGAGTTGTTGCATCAATATAAGATGCATTCACTTGCTTTGCCCAAATTTGACCTAAATGGGTTTTACCTGAAGCTGGAGGCCCTGAAAGGGTATGTTTTAAATTCGGCCAATTTTTCCAATCTTCTAAAAGATCAACTGCAATTTTATTGCATTTAGACACGTAGAATTCGTCTATTCCATCAGAAGATTGAACTGGTAAGGTAAAGCCAATCTGCTTCGCCATCAATTGCTGTCCTATTTACTATTTTTACCTATGTAAACTTGACTGTTTAGGTATTGATTTATCAAATATCTAAATATAACTCCTATTGCCGCTGCCACTGGTACAGCCACCATCATACCGACTAAACCGAATATAGATCCAAAAAGAGATAAAGCGAGAAGAAGAGAAACAGGATGTAGACCAACTGAATTCCCAACAAGTTTGGGAGTTAAAAAATTACCTTCAATGAGTTGGCCTATTACAAAAATACCAACGACTAACAAGATTGTATTCCAATCTCCCCAGAATTGAACGGTAGATAAACCTATTGCCAGTATGCCGCCTAGAATTGCTCCTAAATACGGTATAAAAGTTAATATTCCAGCAATCACTCCCACAATCAGACCAAACTCCAGGCCCAAAAACATGAGTGAAATAGCATAATAAGCTCCGAGTATGCAGCAGACTGAGCCCATACCTCGGATAAAGCCAGCTATAACTTCATGAATTTCCTTTGATAAGTTCCGGATTGTTTCGGCATGGT
>Ga0233397_1000348_pt1 | contig 23227 bp, 11 predicted proteins | sample 35DmetaG_FD_189957 | JGI IMG/M metagenome (GOLD analysis project Ga0233397, IMG submission 189957) | Seawater microbial communities from Monterey Bay, California, United States - 35D | ecosystem: Environmental > Aquatic > Marine > Coastal | place: USA: California | collected 2016-10-20
GAGAAATGCGACGCTAAAACCATCTGCTGCAACCAAATCCGTTCTAAAGTCCATTTTGAAGGATGCTGAGGTCCAACCATTGGTCGCTGTCACAGAATCAAAAGAAATGTAATTTCCGGCATCTCCCTCACCGCCGTCAAGCAAGTGCAGGTAACTTCCGGTGGGCCCGTCCGTAAGGATTTGATTCGCATTAAAGGCAGGCGTCTTGACGGTATCTATCGCGTAGACCGCATCGTTGCCGTCGAAATCGGCTAAAACTGCTCCGGTAGCCTCAAAGTTGACTATGGCTGCCAAAGTTAGCGGCAGAATTATTCTCTTGTTCAGTATTTTCATGATGTCAGATGTGTGCTGAAAGCCAAATGCTGGAGGGGCATTTACCCTTGCAGGACGTGGAACCTCGCAAAGATCAAACATGGCTGTCAAACCAAAATGACGCCCTTAAGATTACCAAAATATTTTGATATTATTGTGTTGTTTCTGATGATCGCCTTTTTGAAAGGCGTGGCACAATTTTTGCCGTTTTCGATGGCTAAAAAAAGAAGTCCCCCCTCCACGCGGGCCCTGCTCCACTTTCAGGCAAGGCGCTCATTTCACGAAGGTAACTGACTATCGGGATTTCTTGGCCTAAGGAACTAGCGTAGGAGTCTCAAATTGAAGGAATCCTTGTCTAGTTCCACATAAGATCAACCAATCCCTGTTTCACGTCGTTCAGAACAAACTTTTTACCATCGGGCCAAACGATCGAAAGTTGGCCGGATAAATCGTCTCCTAAACCAAAGAATTGGGTGTTGCCAGATTGTGAGAGGTAGCTTCCACCTCCCGTGATTTCGACAGTTTGAGTCGTGCCATTCTTACTTGAAAACTTTAGGATCGCGCCTACCGCACGTAAATTTCCTTTTCGTCCCTTAATCCGGACTGCAACAAACTTTTTCCGGCTTGTGTTGAGGAAGGTGCTTACAGAGCCATTGTTTACCGTGAATGAAAGATCGGGAATTCCATCTCCATTGAACTCGTTGACCGTAACGCCTTTCGTATCGCCGGTGAGGATCACACCAGTATCATAGGTGTCGTGGACTTCGAATGTCCCATCTCCTAGGGCGCTCAAAATAGATGCGCCAGAACTTCCAGACATTCTGCCAACTTCCCGCTGTGGTGAGAAAAAGTTTTGAGCGATCACCAGGTCAGGTTGTGCGTCACCATTTATTTCTGTGAGAACGACGCCAAAGGCCGGCGCCAACTGGGCCATCCGAGGTAGAGCAACAGCTCTGAATGAGACTTTATCCTCTGAACTTTCGTTGTAGAAAACCATGCTGCGAAGCTCAGTCATCTCGAGCTTTCCACTCGTCTCCAATCTGGTTGGAGTGTAAATGTCTGCGAGGCTTGAAATCGCAAATTTCTTATACGTTCCCAGATTCTTTTTAATTGAGGGCATGGCATTACTAGAGCAGCTCAGACCTCGTCTAGGTAATTGGCATTCATCACCAAATTTGGCTTCAACGACCCGAAATTTTCCGGTCCCATCCAAGTCGCCATAGTAAAGGAGTTCAGGCTTCTTTTGGGACGCCTTATAGGTGGTATTTTTTCCAAAATTAGTTGCGACGTAGTCGATGTCTCCGTCGCCATCTAAGTCACGGCCTGCAATTCCATACCACATTCCTTTAAGCTTTTCCATCCCAGTCTCGGTTGTGAGATCTTTCAATTTACCTTCTTTATTCAGGAAGATCCGAATCGGGCCATATTCGTGGGTTACTAAAAGATCCATCCATCCGTCACGATTAATATCGGACCAGAGAGCAGAGGTTGCGCGTTGACATGCCTGCAAGACGCCTGCCTGTTCTTTGGAGGCAAGCTTGAACCTAAGGGTTCCAGGCTCGCTTTCATTGAGGTAGAGCCGACTTCCCGGAGAGCTCGGCCAACGTCCTGGAACAACTCGCCCTCCGATGAAAAGGTCGAGGTCTCCGTCTTGATCAAAGTCGGCAGCCGCTGCAACGCTTGAACTTATAGGCTCTCCCGGCAGGAAGTAGGCTTGTGAGAATTCTCCCTTGTCTCCGGAGCCTAGGTGAATGCGGTCACGATATGCAGGATCCCCATTGGGGTGCTCGATGCTTCCACTCGTAATCAACAAGTCGGGGCGGCCATCCCGGTCAGCGTCAAAAAACAGGGGGGCCATGTCTTCAGACTTTGAGTGGGAGGAAAAAACACTAGACGGATTTGACTCAAGGCGCCGATCGGGCTTTTGAATCGAAAGAATGCTAGCGGTTCCTTCTGCTTGGGCTAGGAGGCAGTCCTCGTCCCCGTCTCCATCAATATCTGCCCAGGCGATTCCGGGACCCATTTGGGATTGCTTCCAGGGGAGCAATGGCTGTTCGAAATAATCATCGAAGGGAAGTTCGCGATGCCGACTTTGTTTGAGCAGTTTTACTTTGACGAATTCTGGTTTTGGTTTCATTCGCTTTCGAACTTCTTGTGGGTTCTTGGCCTCGGTTACGGTATAGTGAAACCCTGCTTTCAGATCTGTGAAGGTTTCAATTCCACCGGCCGGCCATTCGATGACCATTTTTTCGATTTTTTCATGCTCGCCTAATCCGAAATGCAGAACTGGCTCGTTGCAGGATATGTAACCTGTCATCGGGCTGATCATTTTGGATTGTGTTTTGCCGCCGCTTGTCACTTTTACTAAACCTCCCACGGCATGTGAGTTGCTGCGCAAGCCCTTCAGGCTTACCGAGATGCGTTTGCTTTCAGGTCCGCTGGTATTTTCGTAAAACGAAACGGCCCGGTCGAGATGGGCTACGAGTAGATCGGGGTCACCGTCGTTGTCGATGTCACCAGTGGCTGCGCTGTAGCTCATGGTGGGATCTTTAATGCCCCAATCTTCGGACATATCTTCGAATTTTAGATCCCCTTTATTTCTAAACACCAAATTATCTTCTGCTCTTGTGTCACTCGTTTTAAAGAAATCGTATTCGGTGTTGCCGAACATAAACTCGAGAGGCATTGGACGGTCTGAGTCGTTCGTTCTTCGGGCCATTCCATTTGCAAAGAAAACATCGGTGAGAGTATCGCAATCGAAATCCTGACATTTGACCGCCCAAGTCCAATCCGTGTTAGCAAGTCCGGTTATGTAACCGACTTCATTGAAACGTCCTGTGCCGGTATTGAGCAAGCAGGTGTTGCGCATTGTTTGTCTCGGAATAGCGGTGTCGAGGAATTCCTTGTGGATGCTCATGTCACCCATCGTGGTTTTTGATTTGTAGTGGGAAGTCATTCCCATGTCTGCGATCACTAGGTCAAACCGGCCATCACCATCCAAATCTGCGGCATCCGATCCCATCGAATACCAACTGGTGTAGGGGGCAGCTAACTTAATGACGTCTTTGAAGGTTCCGTTCCCCAAATTAAGGTAGAGTTGATCAGGATCGGTAAAATCGTTGCAGACGTAGAGGTCCAGGTCGCCATCGTTGTCGTGGTCATACCATGTGCATGATAGCCCAAACGTGCGCTCCTTGATTCCGGCCTCTTTGGAGACGTTGGTAAATGTTTTTTTTCCTTGGGCGACCTGGCTTTGAAGAAGAATGTTTTCCCGCCCGGCGTTGTAATAAACGTAATTCCCCGGACCATGCTTGGTGAGCGTGTAGTATTTTTCGAATCCCGGCTTGAGCTTTGGGTTAGCGGTGTTCTTGCCAACCACTGGTAGTTCTTTCGGCCTCCCTTTCGCTCTTTTGAACTCGCTCGTCAAAATGAAGACATCCAAATCACCATCACCGTCGTAGTCCGCGAAGGAGGGGTTTAGGCTAGCATCGGCAATATCGAGTCCCCATTCCTTTGCGCATTCCTCAAATTGGATAGCTCCACCCGGCTTTGTGACATTAATGTAAAGACTGTTGGCTGTGTCATAGTTGCAGAGATAAATATCAAGGTCGCCGTCATTATCGATATCAAGGATGGCAGCTCCACTGGACCAAAGTTGGCTGAGTTTTGGATCCCAGGGCACTTCTTCGAACTTCCATGGACTCACTTGACGGAAAATTTTACTGGCCCGGGCTCCGGCTGTTAAGACGACGTCTAACAAACCATCTTGGTCTAGGTCGCCAAGAGAGACTCCGCCAGCTGCAAACCCCGAAATATAAAGCCTCTTTAATTCATGACTATCGTCAATGGGATTGATAAAGTTGACACCAGTCTCCTCTGGGGCACGGCTACGGAACAGGGTCTCCCCCCTAGCCGAGGCTGGCTCTAGTGGGGTTACCTTAATTTCACTACTTAGAGCTTGAAGCGCGCAGATCAAGGCGATTGCCGGCGATTTCAACAGTTTAGCCATGCAGGAATCTTATAATTTTTTTGCTCTCAGGGGAACTAAGAAATCGCCGATGTTAATATTTTTTAGAAAAATCTAAGTTATTGGTCGTTCCTTGTGCTGAATACGGAATTTGCCAAAGAATTAGAGGGGGAGTGGGTTGCTTAAAACCTCGCGTCTGGATCATTCCCTAAGATCTCTCTAGCTTTGACCGGGATGGCGGCGAATTTGGGCCAGATCAGAAGAGTGTTTTTTGTTAATCTTAGGCCGAATAGAGGTCTAGGAGAGCATTTGCAAGCTATGCAGACGAGGGGGAATCCAATCCCTTGGGGCATACGATGCTGTTCTCGACCGAAAGTTAATAGAGCTATAATATTAAGAAAATCTCGTTTGAGCTGTGAATCAAGCTCTGAAGGCGTCTCAAGGTTTATTTGAAAAATATACACTTTTTTGTGGACGTCTCCGGCAAAACCCAATATCAAGCAGGGGATGAAGATTACACACTATCTCATATTGGCGGGAATCGTTCCTGCGAATGCAGCTCTCCTTTCCGATTTTGACGGCGGGGGAGGAGCTTGGACCGACGCAGCTTACAGGCAGGGCCCAATTGGTTCAGTCCTTGATGGCGGTCCTACTGGAAGTTATTATAACCTCCTTAACAACCAAGGCAGCACTGGTAACCAAATCGCATTCGCTGCGACCGGCACCGCTGGCTGGCAAACTGCCTCAGTAACCATGGATGTTCGTGGTGATTCGATCTCAGCCGATGGATTCGGGGTCGCATTCGTGGACATTGCTACTTATGGAAACGACATCGCTAATGGAACCGCTGAAGAAGAGCGCGCCAAGTTTAATAACTCTGTTGGAGTTGGTTTCCGGACCTTTAATGGAACCAACGCTACCGTTAACTACAACGGTGTTGAAAGTGCAGACGCAGCCTACAGCTTGCCTGCTGGTGAGTGGGTTCCTGTTACGATCGACATGACTCGCAACGGAGCTGGTGCACTTATCAGCGCATCAGTTAATGGAGAGAGTGTCTTCAGTGACTTTGCTCTTGATGGAGCACCTGATGACTTCCGTATCCAAATTGGTGGCCGGACAGGCGGAGCAGCCATGGTCTTGGACATCGATAACGTCAACTTGACTACGTCTCAGATTCCTGAGCCTAGCGGAGCACTTCTTGCTGGTCTTGGTCTCCTGGCTCTCGGAGCTCGCCGTAAGCGATAGTCCTCGTTCAATATTTTATCAAACCCTGATCGCTTTTAGCGGTCAGGGTTTTTTTGTGCCAAGGCTGGATAAGATCTTATGAGCTCCTAGCCTTCCCGTCCTCTCTGGTTTCATTCTTCTCCTTCTTAAAAAATACTATTTTTCTATGTAAAGATCTCATCGGCAAAGGACCAGAGAACCCTGAGTTACTGCTATTCAGAAGTCACCGCGCCTCAAGGCCAATGGTATGTTAGTCGAGAACATTTAGGCGCAGCCTGATATAAGCATTCTCAGAAAACCCAGACATTCGGAGAGTGAATTTTTCTAAATCTCCCACGAAGGTTAATGTGATGCTTCCAAACGAAGGAGTGAAAAGCGCCCAAGAAATCAGATCCTGACTCATTTCAAGAATCAGGCTTTCCATAGGCTATAAACTTTTTTGTGGACATTTCCGGAAAATCCAATATTTCGAGACTTATGAAGATAAGACACTATCTTGCTTTAGCGGGAATCTTCCCTGCAAATGCGGCCCTTCTCGCCGACTTTGACGGGAATGGAACGTATACCGACGCAGCGTTTAGATCCGCTCCAATCGGCCAGGTCGTTGAAGGCGGTCCTACTGGAAGTTACTATAACTTGCTCAACAACACAAATGATGCAGGCAATAACATTGCATTCCCTGCTACTGGAACTACTGGGTGGAAAACTGCCGCCTTTTCCATGGACGTTCGCGCAGACAGAATAAATGCTGATGGCTTCGGCGTCGGTTTCATTGATGTTGCAACTCATGGCAATGATCTCGTCCGCCCTGGTGCGGGTGGTTTAGCAGACATCGAAGAGCGTTCCCTTTTTTCCAATTCTGTTGGAGTTGGTTTCCGGACCTTTAATGGCACAAATGCTAATATAAATTACAATGGCGTTCAAGGCGCTGACGCTGCTTACAACTTGCCTGTAGGTGAGTGGGTTTCTGTTGAGGTCTCGATGACTCGCAGTGGAGACGGGGCAAACGTTAGCGCTTCAGTCAACGGAGAAAGTGTTTTCACTGACTTCGCTGTTGCTGGAGCACCTGATGACTTCCGCATTCAGATTGGTGGTCGCACGGGTGGAGCAGCTATGGACCTCGATATTGATAACGTCAATTTGACTACATCCCTGATTCCTGAGCCAAGCGGGGCCCTCCTTGCTGGTCTTGGTCTTTTGGCTCTCGGCGCTCGCCGCAAACGATAGCCCTAGCTCACGATTTTTATCAAACCCTGAGCGCTTTTAGCGGTCAGGGTTTTTTTGTGCCAAGGCTGGATAAGATCTTATGAGCTCCTAGCCTTCCCGTCCTCTCTGGTTTCAGTCTTCTCCTCCAAAGGAAAACACTATTTTTCCTAAGTAAAATGTTTCATTGGCAAAGGACCAAAGAGCCCTGAGTCACCGGGTGTGGAAGCCAATCGGGCTTTAGTCGGGAACATTTAAGCCCAGCCTGATATAAGCATTCTCATAAATCCCGGGCATCCGGAGAGTGACTTTTTCAAGATCTCCCACAGTTCTGAGTGTGATGCTTTCAGGTGAAGGAATGAAAGGCACCCAGGAAATAAGATCCTCACTCATTTCGAAAATCACGCTTTCTAAGGGCGCCGCTGGGTTTTTTGAAAAGCTCACGACGGAGTAGAGACCGTCTTCTGAAATAGAACTCTTGATGTGAATGCCTGGTCCCTTTTGGAGGGGCGGCAGGCCGAAGAAGAATTCCTGAATATTTGGAATCCCGTCAGAATCGGGATCTTGATTAGGAGACTTTAGGACATCAGGAATCCCTTGGGAAGTTGCCCAAGCTTCGTAGTGAGACTGACGGGTTAAGGAAATACGATTAACGACCCAGCGATTGTTTTCCCCTCCAAGGTCATCAAAGGTAAGGTCAAGAGTGCCGTCGGCCACTTCAACAACGAATGTAGTTTCAACAAATCCATTAGCTGAGGCATTGATATTTTCTTTCTGGAGGATCCCCTCAGCTATGATTACGAGGTCATCACGGGAACGGTTTTTGTCACCCTGGCGGACTGAAATCTCCCATTGGCCATTTTCAATAAGATGGCTCCAGGTCGCTGAGTTGGGCGAAATCACAAAATCCCGATTAGCCAAGTCCGCGTTCTCGCGGTCGCGTGCTAGCACCGCGCCAGACCAATTGACATGGCCGCGGGTGAGGGGAGAAATCCGAGTATGATCAGGGGCCGTTGGGCTGGTAGTCGTCCCAAAGTCGTAGCGATAGATTTGTGCGGATGGATCCACGATCATGATCGTGGATTCGTTTGATGGTTCAGAGTTTAATTCCGTCCCAGTGGCAATCACCCTGTAGAATAAATTGATGCCGGTAATTGGGTTGGGATCTTGGTAAGATTCAATGCCGGATTCGATATCCGCATAAGTTTCCCACTTCCCTTCGCGTTCGAATTTACGCTCAATTTCAAATCCGGTTTCATTATCGCTAGTGTCCTTCCAGTTCAGCGAAACTTGGCCAGCGGCGTTCACAGTGGCTATAAATTCGGAAGGCGGACTGGGTGGGATGCTTAAGCCGACCTCCAAAGTGTAGAGCTGGGTGTTGTTTGCTGAGTCCCCAGCAACGTGGATGAAGTAGTCGCTCGAAGAGGGTAGTTCAAAGGCGATAATTTCTTCGGGCATCCCAATCGGTTGGCCATTCGCCTGTGAAAGAACAGTGCGACCATCCGAGGCAATGATTTTAATCTCAAGATCATGAATCTTGGTGAAATCAAAGTTTGATCCAGCTGAACAACTGCCATCGGAATTCTGTGGACCTTCAACAAAATTAGTCGGAGTTGCGACTGGGCTGACCTTCACTGTGATGGGCGTTCCAGCTGGGAGATTTGCAAGTTGATAGACGTCTATATCAGAATTGTCATCAATACTGAGAAAGTCCCGTTTAAAGGTCTCACCAACACTAATTGGAAGAACAGTGGCATTTTCAGGAGAGTCATTGTCACGGTCGCGATGCACCTTTTCATAATAGTCTCCATAGAGTCGATTGAGTGAGAAGATGTCATCAAGCTGGAGTCCCCGGAAACGTCGCGAGATGAATGGCTCCATAAGTTTGGTTTCATTGATGGGACAGATGTGACTGAGGCCAAGTCCATGGCAATGTTCGTGCTCGACCACATTACGAAGATTGATGGAGTCCAAGGTCGTTCTTCCAAAGAATGAAGTATTACCAGTATCGATGATCATGTCTCCTCCGGATTCGGGAGCAAAATTATAGGCAAGGGTGTTGGAACCAGAATCACCGTCAATATAGTGCCCTCCAATACGGATGTCTGCGCGTAGACCAATGCGACCGGAGGGACGGGAGAAATTACTGAGGCGGGCTCCGTCGTCGTTGGGTTCGTAGATATACGTGATGCCAGTTAAGCTCGCGATATGATCGAAGGCCCCTTGAAAGACTGAAAACCAAGGACGAGTTGTAAGATCATCGCTGCCATCGTCTACGTCATAAATTTCGTCGAGAAAGGCGATTAGGTCACTGCCAGAAGTGGGTTCACCATTAAAGCCCTCGATTCTCGTGCCGTCTTTCATGAACCCCCAGAGTAAAGTGGTTGGCAGTCCCTGTTCTGCTCTTTCAAAAAAAGAATTGAAGGTGGCTGTTCTTCGCCAACGACCACTGTCATCAAATTGGGTAGCGAAATTAATTGTTGGATCACCTTCAGATGCCATTCCTTTGGAAGGCGATTCCTCGGAGGCCATTTCTTCGAAGGCAGTTTCTTGAGATGACATCTCCTCGGCAAGATGAAAAGCCATGGCCGCCTCTTTGGAAAGTCCAGGAGCCCAGCACAAGGTCATGACAGGGCTATTTGGGTCGAGGCGATTTGCCGTGAAGGCTGCCAACCGCTTTTGCACGTTGGGGGGAAGTGCCTTGAACTGATTGAGAGGAAGTCTCTCGGAGAGTCTAATTAGAACTTCGGAATAGGGTGCGAGGGATGGGTGGTTTTGCAGATAATCTTCCCAGCGGAGATTTTTGGGGGTAGAGCCCTCTGGGGAAGGTGCTTGGGTCGACTGGATTTCAGGGCGCCTTTCCACGGACTTCCAAGCGAATGGAAGGCTTGCGATAACTGGAGACAGAAGCAGCAATAATCGGAAGTTGGCCGTGAAGAATGGCATCTAGCTGTGAAAATATATCAATTTTAGGGGAGATCAATAAATTGGAATACTAGAGATCCTGCGATTGGCGATTTGATCCGAAATAGTTGCGGATCCCTGAGCCTGCTGGCCGTCAGTTTCGGAGAGCTCCGAGCTCGCTACTGATCCTGTCGATGACGACCAGAGTGGTTTCTCATTGCAGGGTCGTCTAAAATCCAGTCAATTTAATCCTGCCGCGGTTGTTCAAAAACTGGCCCAGATGAAGGTCTAGGGTCTTCTAACTCAGGTGGGGAATTTGATTAAAGTTGGGATAGCTCCTCGCGGAACCCGGCCGAAAGAACAGGGAAGCGACACCAAGTCTTGGGGTCAAGATTTTGATCATCTACATGAAAGGCTACCGCGTATCGTTCCCGCTTCCACTGATTGCGACACCAGAGTTGGTAGAATTTTTTAGTCCAGTCGACGAGCTGTTCTTCGTCGTGCTGAGGGTGGGTCGCGCGGATAACTTGAAGTGCCGACTTCGGCCCTTTTTTATCACGAATCGCAGCGCGCTCCAAAGTGTCGAGAACTTGGTAAGGCATGAGGTCATCTTCGTCGGTTTGGTTAGCGTCCTCTGGGCGGAGTTCGGCAGTTGGGTTTTGAACGTTAATTTGAGAGAGTTCTTTGATGGGAGGGCTTTCAGGGAGGCCGGTTGATTCCATAAAGCGCAGCCACTCGCGGAGGTAGTGTTTATCGATTCCTGCGATAGGGCTCAGTCCACCCGAAGTATCACCATCCATCGTGGCATAACCAACAGCGGCCTCGGAGCGATTTGAAGTGGCGAGAAGAAGGGCGTTTCGAATGTTGGCCATCATCCAGATGCCAGGCGCGCGGACACGGGCCTGTATGTTTTGGCGCGCGATGTCATCGGTTTGCCAGCTGAGCTGGCGTTTGAGTACGGATTCAATCGTACTTTCGTATCCCTCGACGATCTCGTCGACCTCCCATTCGGCGTAGTCGCACCCCAACGCCTTGGCCACCGAGCAGGCGGCGTTGCGGGTTGTTTCGCCAGAATTCTTTGTGCCCTGGTAAGCGCAGAAGAGAAGAATCTTCATCCAGTCTTGAGTGTTTTTAGGTAGATCAAGGTGAGGGAGGCGTTCTCGAACTCCTTCTTCACCAAGTTCGCTCAGGGCGAGATCGAGCATGATCTTAACAAAGGATGAAACCGCAGCTGAATCGGCTCCTCCACTCAAGGACACTACGAATCCGTTCGACCATGATTTACGAAGGTAGTCGAAGTAGGCGAGTGCCATGGCGCGTGTAAACTCTTCGTCTTTCGACATAGGTGGGAGAGGGTCTTGCCCATCCTGACGCGTAACTTCCGGCCACTCAAAGGGGAGTTCAATTTCAGAAAGTCCCTGGACGTCAATTTTTCGGCTCACAGTACGGGCCTGAAGGAGTCGGTTACGCTCGATATCTACGGATTTATGAACAAGAGTGGTTTCCTGAAAAGAGAAGCGTTGGCCCTCTGCGACAATCTTTCCGGCAGATGCGATGAGGCCTCCGCCATCGTAAATGGCGCGTCCGGCTTCGTTCCCAAGAAGATTGGCATAGACGTAAGCTGCCCCAAAAGCACGCGATCCCTCTACCACAAATTGCTCGCGAACTTCCTGCTTAGCGAAAGCGAAGTGAGAAGCCGAGGGGTTGAGAATAAGGTCAACACCGCTCCCGGCAAAGAGTCTCCCGGGACGATCCGCAACCCAAGCGTCCTCACAGACCTCGAGGCCTATGCGAATGCCGCCAAGCTTAAAAATAGGATCGCCTATGGGTAGGTGGAGTTCACCGAATTTGTCAGTCACGATCACTCCTTCTGGCCATGCGTGAAACCAACGGGGCTCGTAGTGAAGGCCATCGCCAGCAAGGTTCTTTTTTGCAATGAGGCCTTTGATTTCACCATCAACGAGAACCGCGACGGAGTTGTAGATCGCGTTTTTGACCCAAACGGGAAGACCAACGGCAACCACCATTTCTTTGGTGTGCTTGGCGATTTCGACAAGGCTTTCCCATGAGCGTTCGGCGACCTCGTGAGATAAAAACTGATCCTCGCAACCATATCCGGTAATCGCGAGCTCAGGGAGGCAGAGAACGGAAACGTGAGCTTCGCGTGCTTGAGCGATGGACGCGAGGATACGGCGCCGGTTGCCGGACCAGTCGAGAGGGAGTTGGTTGAGGCAGCCTGCGCCTACGCGGATCGTGTCAGCCATGGGCAGACTCTAGGCGACAAGTGACGGAAAGAAAAGGACCAGTGGGGCTGTTGAAGGCAGTAGTGCGAGTCAGTTCCGGTCCAAGCCTCAAGAAATCAGCGTGTGTTGAGGCTAAATGAGTCTGACGCGATTTCTTGTTGAAATTCCCCGAGAGTTTGGAAAGAAAAATAAGTTATAGAGAACTAATAGATAGGGAGTTAGCGTTGTGGAATGAGATTCATAAAAAATAGCGGCCAAAAACATTGACGTAATCTTTGAAATGATTAGGGTTGCCCCCGCAGCTGCTACGGGCTGCGTCCGAGAAACACTTTAGAAGGCTCGCTTGAATGAATTTTCATCAGCGGGCCTGCTCAGTCTTCCGGTCAAATGTTCTTTGAAAGTATGGGTTCCACAGATCCTTCCACCTCGGGAGTAAGTTGTGAGAGCAGTTGAGCTGTCCTAGCGTCAGGTTGAGTGTTTTTGCCTCAGAACAACGAGATAGATCTGTTGGAAAGAAAAAGACAAAAAATCATATTGTGTGCTGCGTCTTAAATTTCTGGATTTGAAATTTGAGGTGCGGGTCATGGGAGTAAGCCTGTTTAGGCCCTTCCCGAGAATCGCGAGATTTTCAAACCAAAGTCAATTTGATAGCTAAGCGCGCTGTGGAGATTTCCTTGATTTATCTTAGGAGATTGGAAGCAGCAATTTATGTTTAGACGTCAGATTCAAAACATTTCTACGGAGAGTTTGATTCTGGCTCAGAACGAACGCTGGCGGCGTGGATAAGACATGCAAGTCGAACGGAGATCTTGAATAGCTTGCTAATTAAGATCTTAGTGGCGGACGGGTTAGTAACACGTGAGAACCTACCCTTTAGACAGGAATAGCCCATGGAAACGTGGATTAATGCCTGATAGTCTCTACGGAGTAAATGGTGCCTTCGGGTATCGCTAGAGGATGGGCTCGCGGCCTATCAGCTTGTTGGTGAGGTAAAGGCTCACCAAGGCGACGACGGGTAGCTGGTCTGAGAGGACGATCAGCAACACTGGAACTGAGACACGGTCCAGACACCTACGGGTGGCAGCAGTCGAGAATCATTCACAATGGAGGCAACTCTGATGGTGCAACGCCGCGTGGAGGATGACGGTCCTAGGATTGTAAACTCCTGTCATTGGGGAGTAAGACTTAAGCGTTAAGAGCGTTTAAGTTTGATAGTACCCAAAGAGGAAGGGACGGCTAACTTCGTGCCAGCAGCCGCGGTAATACGAAGGTCCCAAGCGTTGTTCGGAATCACTGGGCGTAAAGCGTGTGTAGGCTGCGCGGAAAGTCAAATGTGAAAGCCCGGGGCTCAACCTCGGAACTGCATTCGATACTCCCGTGCTAGAGTAATGGAGAGGTAAGTGGAATTCCTGGTGTAGCAGTGAAATGCGTGGATATCAGGAGGAACATCAATGGCGAAGGCAACTTACTGGACATTTACTGACGCTCAGACACGAAGGCTAGGGTAGCGAAAGGGATTAGATACCCCTGTAGTCCTAGCAGTAAACGGTGCTCGCTTGGTGTGGGAGGATTCGACCCCTTCTGTGCCGGAGCTAACGCGTTAAGCGAGCCGCCTGGGAAGTACGGTCGCAAGACTAAAACTCAAAGAAATTGACGGGGACCCGCACAAGCGGTGGAGTATGTGGCTTAATTCGATGCAACGCGAAGAACCTTACCTAGGCTTGACATGCTTGTCGTACTCTCCCGAAAAGGAGAGGTCACTTCGGGTGGACAATGCACAGGTGCTGCATGGCCGTCGTCAGCTCGTGTCGTGAGATGTTTGGTTAAGTCCAGCAACGAGCGCAACCCCTGTGAACTGTTGCCAGCGCGTAAAGGCGGGGACTCTGTTCAGACTGCCCAGATCAACTGGGAGGAAGGTGGGGACGACGTCAGGTCAGTATGGCCCTTACGCCTAGGGCTGCACACGTACTACAATGCCCAGCACAATGAGAACCGAGACCGCAAGGTGGAGGAAATCTGCAAAACTGGGCCCAGTTCGGATTGGAGGCTGCAACTCGCCTCCATGAAGTCGGAATCGCTAGTAATGCCGTATCAGCTACGACGGCGTGAATACGTTCCCGGGTCTTGTACACACCGCCCGTCACATCATGGAAGCCGGTCGCACCCGAAGTATATGCGCTAACTTTATTGAAGCAGTATCCTAAGGTGAGGCTGGTAACTGGGATGAAGTCGTAACAAGGTAGCCGTAGGGGAACCTGCGGCTGGATCACCTCCTTTCTACGGAGTAAGGACTCAAGTTCAGCTAGTTTACTAGTGTAAGTAACCCCTGAGTCCGGTCGACACCTGTTCGAAGTCATTCTAATTTATTGGGATGACTAAGATGGTGGAAAGAACCTCGAAAGAGACTTTCACAAATATTTGAGTGACCAATAACGCACCTTAAACCGATGAAAGGTTTAGGGCGCAGTGCACAATCTGATTTTTTGTCCTACTCACCGTAAGTGAACGAAAAGTTTAACGGGGGTTTAGCTCAGTTGGTAGAGCGTCTGCTTTGCAAGCAGAATGTCAACGGTTCGAATCCGTTAACCTCCACCAATTTCCAATAAGACTCACATCTTTTGTGTTGGGTCTTTCAAGATTTTCTAGCGGGGCTTGTAGCTCAGTTGGTTAGAGCGCACGACTGATAATCGTGAGGTCGGCAGTTCGAGTCTGCCCTGGCCCACCATTCTTCCTGATTTGAAAGGGGAGGAGGTGAACTAAACGAGTAGAGACAATAAACAAAAATTTTCTGTGACCCATACTTTTGGCAGAACGCCGTTCTTTGACATCCATGTGAAGTTTTTAAAGACTGTGAACGTCATCACTTCAATGTGACGTTCTCATTAAATACAATGAAAATTAGACTGAGACAGGTAACCAAGCAGCAATGCGAAAGTTATTTGTTACACTAACTTGCAGTCCTTGGATAAAGACTACCAAAAAACCAAATTTACGGTTGGAACGAATCAGCAATGATTTGTTCTGACTCAAGACAAAATTGATGGTGTAAAAGCCATCGACTTATGTAACAAAAACCGATTTCAAGAGAATGAGGAATTAAGTTATTAAGGGCATAGAGTGGATGCCTTGGTGCTAGAAGGCGATGAAAGACGTGATAAGCTGCGATAAGCTTCGGCGAGGTGCAAACAACCTTTGAGCCGGAGATTTCTGAATGGGGTAACCTGATACGATTGAATCGTATCGTTCCTTCCTGAATAAAATAGGGAAGGATACGCAAGACCTGCTGAATTGAAACATCTTAGTAAGCAGAGGAAAAGAAAGAGAATTCGATTCCGTAAGTAGCGGCGAGCGAAAACGGATCAGCCCAAACCGGCGTCTTTGACGTCGGGGTTGTAGGACCCCGCTGTGGGACTTCTGACGATAGGTGAACACTTTGGAAAGAGTGGACAAAGAGCGTGACATCCGCGTAACCGAAATCTGATGAAGCCCTAGGGAGTTCCTGAGTAGCACGGGACACGTGAAACCCCGTGTGAATCTGCGCAGACCACTGCGTAAGGCTAAATACTAACTAGCGACCGATAGTGAACCAGTACCGTGAGGGAAAGGTGAAAAGTACCCCTGTGAGGGGAGTGAAATAGAACCTGAAACCCTATGCCTACAAGGTGTTAGAGCCCTTTCGAGGGTGATAGCGTGCCTTTTGCTTAATGAGTCTGCGAGTTACCGTCTGTGGCAAGCTTAAGATCTTCTGGATCGTAGGCGTAGCGAAAGCAAGTCCGAATAGGGCGACCCTAGTTGCAGGCGGTAGACCCGAAACGGAGGTGACCTACCCATGGCCAGGTTGAAGCTTAGGTGATACTAAGTGGAGGACCGAACCGGTGTGTGTTGAAAAACGCTCGGATGAGCTGTGGGTCGGAGTGAAAGGCTAATCAAACCCCGTGATAGCTGGTTCTCCTCGAAATGCATTTAGGTGCAGCGTTGCGTGTTGATGAGTGGGGGTAGAGCACTGACAGGGCTAGGGGGCATACCCGCCTACCAACCCCTATCAAACTCCGAATACCATTCAATAGAGCGCAGCAGTGAGACGGCGGGGGATAAGCTTCGTCGTCGAGAGGGAAACAGCCCAGATCAGCAGCTAAGGTGCCTAAATTGTGCTCAGTGGAAAGGAGGTGAGGTTTCATAGACAGTGAGGATGTTGGCTTAGAAGCAGCCACCATTTAAAAAATGCGTAATAGCTTACTCATCGAGAGACCTTGCGCCGAAAATACTTGGCGATAAGCACAATACCGAAGCTCTGGGTGTCCTAGTTTACTAGGGCGCGGTAGAGGAGCATTCTCTGTGCAGTGAAGGGTGATGGCGACTGACCCTGGAGCGCAGAGAAGTGAGAATGCAGACATGAGTAACGATAAGAGCGGTGAAATCCCGCTCCGCCGTAAATCCAAGGTTTCCCGGGCAACGTTTTTCGTCCCGGGGTTAGTCGGGACCTAACCCGAGGCCGATGGGCGTAGGGGATGGTAAGCAGGTTAATATTCCTGCACCCAGTAAGGAGGACGCATAATGAAAAGCTACTATGTTATTGAATTCGGAGGCGAGGCTTAGGCCGAACCGCATAGCTGGACAGAGTGCCAAGAAAAGCCCTTACATTAATGGCCCGTACCGTAAACCGACACAGGTGGATGGGTAGAATATACCAAGGCGCAAGAGTGAAACCTGGTCAAGGAACTCGGCAAAATAGCCCCGTAACTTCGGAAGAAGGGGTGCCCCCTCTGGGGGGCCGCAGTGAAATGGCCCAACCGACTGTTTAGCAAAAACACAGCATTGTGCTAAGGCGTAAGCCGACGTATACGATGTGACACGTGACCAATGCCAAAAGATTACGGTAAGATGTTAGCACTTTAGTGCGAAGCTTCGAGCCCAAGTCCTGGTGAATGTCGGCCGTAACTATAACGGTCCTAAGGTAGCGAAATTCCTTGTCGGGTAAGTTCCGACCTGCACGAATCGTGCAACGAGTTGGGCGCTGTCTCGACCAGGTGCTCAGTGAAATTGTAGTTCCGGTGAAGATGCCGGACACCCGCAGAAGGACGGAAAGACCCTATAGACCTTAACTGTAAGCTGTTATTGGTTGTTCGATCTTAATGCTCAGCATAAGTGGGAGACATTGAAGGGTGCGTTTAGGCGCATCTGGAGTCATCAGTGAGATACCACCCTTTAATATTGGATAATCTAACCCCGAGCCGTCATCCGGCCGTGGGGACAATGGCAGCCGGTCAGTTTTACTGGGGCGGTATCCTCCTAAAGAGTAACGGAGGAGCGCGAAGGTGGGCTCAGCACAGTTGGCAACTGTGTGTTGAGTGTAAAGGCACAAGCCCGCCTAACTGTGAGACCTACAAGTCGAGCAGATACGAAAGTAGGCCTTAGTGATCCGGCGGTAGAATGTGGAATTGCCGTCGCTCAACGGATAAAAGGTACCTTAGGGATAACAGGCTTATCACGCCCAAGAGTTCATATCGACGGCGTGGTTTGGCACCTCGATGTCGGCTCGTCGCATCCTGGGGCTGGAGAAGGTCCCAAGGGTCCGGCTGTTCGCCGGTTAAAGCGGCACGCGAGCTGGGTTCAGAACGTCGCGAGACAGTTCGGTCCTCTATCCTCTGTGGGCGTAGGAAAATTGAAGGGTTCAGACCTTAGTACGAGAGGACCGGGTTTGACGCACCTCTGGTGTTCCAGTTGTTCTGTCAAGGGCACTGCTGGGTAGCTAAGTGCGGAACGGATAAGCGCTGAAAGCATCTAAGCGCCAAGCCATTCCTGAGATAAATTTTCCCTGAAGGATCGTGGAAGACGACCACGTTGATAGGCTGGGGGTAGAAGTGCAGCAATGTATGTAGCTCACCAGTACTAATCATCCGTTCGACTTAATTCCTTCTCTTCTCTCTTGGAAACCCTTTTGGGCCACCGGAGAGCAAGAGAAGAATAGAAATTCAAAATCTCTTTTGGAATCTAGTCTTTATAAGGTTGCAAGAATAGTAACAGTCTAAGTATCAGTCCTACCAAAGGCCCTATGGCCAGAGGTCGAAAATAATCACTTCACATGGATGCCAGAGAATGGCGTCTCTTAACCAAACTTCTAGTGGCACCTAGAAGTCAGTATTCGAAAGCAAAATGCGAATGTTGGCTTCTGGTGGCCATAGCAGAGAGGAACCACCCGGTCCCATTCCGAACCCGGAAGTGAAACTCTTGTGCGCCGATGGTAGTGGGACGATAGGTCCTGTGAGAGTAGGTCGTCGCCAGTTATAAGCCCCGTTTGTTGGTCAATCGCCAATAAACGGGGCTCTTTTTTTACCCCCAGTCCTTTAACTCTTCACAAACTCTCCTCAACTCAACTCTTCCCCTCTCAACACCCTACCTCATAACCGGAAAAAGACGATCCACCTCTCTCTGACCCAACGGGTTCGTAAACCACGTCCCATTCAAAAGAGAGATCTGGGAATGAAAGGTTTTGACTGCAAAAATAACGGTCGACGTCTTGGAGTCGATAATGAGGTATTCGAAAAAACTATTAAGAGGGATCGTTCTAATTGTTTGGGGGGAGCGCTTTATAGGCCCTAGTTTCTGCGTCGCTCCATTTGAAAGGTTTTAAATTTAAAGACTCGATATTCTTTAAGTGTAGATCATTCTTACGATTAGGATGATTAGGTTTCTGGTAAACCCAATCGTTGTCCCCAAAAACATCTGCACAAAGTTTGGCGATAGCAGGATCATATTCGATGAGTTCCTCTCTTGTGTTCACGTGGTTGTGGTCGTGGTCGGGTTCACGGTTCGTACCGAACCAAGATTGGACAGCTTCGGCCCAGTATTCGTGACGGTTGGTCGCGGCGTATTTTTTGGCCCAAAGTCCTTTGGTCATTGCTGTTTTGTAAAGTTCGTGGAGACGTTCGTCGAAAGTTGGGTCGAGAGTTTTTAGCGCGGTGTCGTGAATGGCATGTGCAAATTCGTGGACGCAAATTGATTCGGTGGAATAGGGATCGCCAGAATTTGCGAGGAGATTTTCTTCACCACAAGAAACAGAAGGTCGTTGGGGAGTCGCCCCAAGACCACGGGCCCGACGGTTCCAGTATGCCGGCGGAGTCAAGTCAGAGTGTTCGGGAATGTCGCAGGTGCGCTCATCAATGCTCATGATCGAATAGCGAATCTTATTTTTTCCAAGTTCGCGAAGGATATCGGGTCGGTTTTTGAGCATTGTTTGAATAATATGCGCTGCTTCATAGAGAGCCGCGTCAGGAACTTTCTCAGAGGAAAGGATAGGGAAAGATTCGATAATGAGGGCTTTTTTATAGAAAGGCTTCAGGTTGAAAGCCTCGCGAAGTTCCTCTGAAACAGGGACAATCTTCCGGGGCTCTGATTTCTGACTTAGGCCGATGAGAGCTGTAATGAGGACAAGGGGGGCAATAAGGAGAAGGGATTTCATAGTAAAATGACGAAAGAGAAGGAAAGTTACACCGGTAGGTTTCCAATACGTTATGAATCGTCGAAATCTCCTGAAAAAATCAGCTCTTGCGGGGGCTCCCTTAATTTTACCTCCAAACCTTTTTGCTAAAAAAGCGAACTCCAAGGTTAATGTTGGATTTATTGGGATGGGCAAACGATCGCAGAGCTTGCTCAATGAGTTCTTTAGGCAATCGGAGGTGAAAGTTGTGGCGGTTTGTGATGTTGATACTAATCGAAGAGAGGATGCTAAGGGAAAGGTTGACGCCATATATAGCAATACCGATTGCAAGGCGTTCAATGATTTCCGAAAGATTACGGAAGATCCGTCAATTGATGTCGTTGTAATCGTGACGCCAGATCATTGGCATACCATTCAGATTCTATCAGCAATAGAGAATGGGAAGGACGTCTATGCCGAGAAGCCATTGACTCATAATATTCGCGAGTCGGTTCTGCTTATGGATGCGGTGAAGAAGAGCGGGTGCATTGTTCAGACAGGATCACAACAAAGATCGTCCCGCGAGTTTCGGGTGGCTTGCGAATTGGCCCGTAACGGTGTGATTGGAAAGATTGATCATGGTTTTGTGAATTTCGGCGGACCGGGTAAGGCCTGTGATTTGCCGGAAGAAAAAGCCGAGCCGGGCTTGGATTGGGACATGTGGCTCGGGCCGGCGCCCAAACGCCCTTATAATTCGATTCTCGCTCCACGGGGAGTTCACAAAAATTTCCCAATGTGGCGGATGTATACCGAGTACGGCGGCGGGATGATCACGGATTGGGGTGCTCATCATCTTGATATTGTGCAATGGGCTCTTGGAAAAGATGAGTCGGGACCGACAGCTGCCAAGCCTCCGGCAAAGCAAGGGGATGAAAAAGGGGCCTCGGTTGTCTATGGCGATATTAGAATTACCCATGGCCAGGGAATTGGAGTCCACCTTGTTGGTTCCGATGGTGAGATCCAGGTCACCCGGGGGCGGTTTGCGCTCAAGGTTGAGGGGAAAGAAGTTGCTAACTATCTTAAGCGAGGTGGGAATCTTGGGAAAGAGCTGGATAAAGCGGAGAAAAGATACTTGAAGGATGCCAAGGTGAAACTTGATGAGTCACCAGGGCATGTCCGAGACTTTCTTAATTGTATCAAATCCCGGAAACAGCCTATCACGAATGCGGTAATTGGATCTCGATCTATCAATGTGGCCCACCTAATGAATCTAGCCTATCATCATCACACCGACATCGATTGGGATCCGAAGAACAACACTTTTGCCAAGGGCTCTAAGCACCCTTTGGAATGGCTTGGCAGAAACTATCGCGGTAAATGGAAAATTTAGAGATTCGACGCGCTGGTGTTAGTGATTTTTCAGCGGTTTCAACGGTTCTTATTGAAGCTGCTTATTGGTTACGTAAGAAAGGAATGTCGCTCTGGGATCCTGAGAATTTTTCTGAAAATGGTCTGCTTCCCCAAGTCGAGGGTGGGAATTTCTGGATCTGTATTCTTGGAGGGAAGGTAGCAGGAGTTCTGAAATTTCAGATGGAAGATGAGCTCTATTGGCCCGGTTTCCCGAAGGATGAAGCGGTCTATGTTCACAAGCTTACTGTTTCCCGGCGATTTGCGGGGCAGGGATTAGCTGATCGCATGTTGAATTGGGCCGCAATGAAAGGAGCGGAACTTGGGAGGAATTATTTGAGGCTGGATTGTGAGGCTTCAAGGGAGAAGCTTTGCCGGATCTATGAAAAGTTCGGCTTTGAGCGGGAAGGAGAAATTCTGCTAGGCGAGCGAAAGATGGTCCGGTTTGAACTAAATCTTTGCCGATAGTGGAAATGAAAGTGCCGCGCTAGGAGGTAGAGCGGCACTCTGGATTTCTTATTTTTTGGAATCAAATCGATGTCCTGACGATCCTTATTTTCCAGCCAACTCTTTGCCATTAAGACTCATTTCATGAATAGACCAATAGAGTCCAGAATGCCTCTTAGTTTGAGTGATTTTTAGAAATTTTGCCTTAGTGGCGGTAAATTTGATTTTGGTAATAGCATTTTTGCCATCACCGCGAGCGATAGGCTTGCTCCACTTTTTACCATCAACAGAGGCGACAACTTCATAGCCTCGCGGGTAGTCACCCGTTGAGGTCCCTGCATCTAAGGTGATCTGGGTGAGCTCTGAGATTTCAGGAAGTTCGACCTGAACCCACATTCCGGGGCTTTGGATCTTTCCCGTGGTGAACCGGGAGGACATATTGTCGTCAACACAGCCCTTCAGCTCGCTCTGTCCGTGGCTGGCGGTGAGCTTCCAAAGCTTTTGGTTCGCGAGAACAGGAGGGTAAATTTTTTCCAACTCAGCTTGAGTCCAGGGTTCCTTGCGGCTCTTAAATTTATCGCGGAGCTTTCTCACCTGGCTGGCGCGAGTAGGTTCGGCTTTATTCCCAAATGAATTACGAATGTAGGTGGTAATATCGGCAATCCAATCGTCGTCATTAGTAGCCATGGAGACCATGAGTCCTTCGTATTTTTTTCCATCAATATCGCCGGTGAGTCCATGTAGGAGAGTCAGGACGGCGGTGTCGTCATCGCTCATGAGACGGGGATTTCTGACGAAAGATGGGGCGAGTTTATGTCCAGTTTGGCCGGGCATCGGAGCTCCTTTGCCATCGGACCCATGGCAAGAGAAACACAATTGTTGATAGATAACCTTACCCTTTTCCATAGATTTGGCTAAACGAACGCTACGCTGGGCGTTGGCACGTCTTTTTTCCCGTTCAGATTGGTTGTCGCGGCGCATTTGCTTGAGACTGCCGATGACGGGGTTATCTGAATTACTATCAATCAAAGAATCGCAAAGAGAAAGTAGGGCCTCATTCTCAGTGCCGGAAAAGCGAATGGAGTTGATAGCCTGAAGAAACATTTCTGGGTCTCCATTTAAATGGGCCGACCCGGTCAAGGCTGCAATGACAGCGGGGTTTTCACTTGCCAGGGAAGGCTCGGCTGCGCGGACCGCATTGGTGCGGACGAGTGAACTTGAATCAGCCATAGCAGCAGCGACGAGTTGAGCGGTAGCCTTACCCATTCCCTCAAGAGTCCACAAGGCGTGAAGGCGGCCGAGCTCGCTTTTGTTTTCCTGAACATGTCTCTCAAGAAGAGGGATGACAGAGTCACGGTTTTTTCTTAGGATAATAAGCTTCTGTGCGGTGTCACGCCACCAGCCATTGGGGTGGGAGAGGTGGGCCACAAGTTCCTTCGTTGTCTCGTCAAGCATACGCGGTTTCTTATCCGGGCGAAAGGTATCGTGGGTTAGGCGGTAGATGCGTCCTTGTTGAACGTTTTTGTGGATACCCCACTTGTCGATTACACCGCGAAGATAAGAACCCGGACGGGTCCAATTCCCTTGCTGTATAATACCCCGATGCATGTCGATGACCATCATCGCACCATCGGGAGAGGTTGTGGCCCAGAGTGGGCGAAAGTTAATGTCACGGGTCCGAATGAATTCAGTTCCGGGATAAGCATTCGTGAGAACAGTACGGCCGTCTTTGCGAGTCACTTTGGCACGGCGGATGAGTCTACCCACTGGCTCGGGAATAATGAGGTCGCCTTTAAGGTCAGCAGGGAGGCGGTCACCCCGGTAGATTCCTTGTCCGGCACATCCGGTGAAGTTATTAAGGCCTCCCCTCTTGCTGACTCGGCGCCTTCCGCCCTGCACGTCTGGCACGTCGGCGATGGGGAAAACTTCTCGGAAGCCGTTTGCTTCTTGGCCGGGCAGATCGAGGGCGCCGTAGGCGATGGGTTGCTGGAAGTAGAAGGCAGGCTTCTCTCCACCGGCGGCGGAATAGTAGTTGCGCCCCGCGTCATCCATGCCGATGCCCCACTGACCACCACCTCGGGGGATTTGCTCCACTTCAAGTTT
>Ga0233397_1000371_pt1 | contig 22586 bp, 25 predicted proteins | sample 35DmetaG_FD_189957 | JGI IMG/M metagenome (GOLD analysis project Ga0233397, IMG submission 189957) | Seawater microbial communities from Monterey Bay, California, United States - 35D | ecosystem: Environmental > Aquatic > Marine > Coastal | place: USA: California | collected 2016-10-20
TTGGTATCTAAGATAGTTATTATGTACTCTGATGATACTTATCATCCGGTTATTGAGAGGGCTAAACAGCAAATCAATGAGAACTCTAAAGCATTAGCTTATTGTTCTGTGGCTCCAGAAATGACGCACAACGAGATTGTAGGCTGGACGGAAAAACACGATACTGTTGCAGTTATCGCTATTCATGATAAAGAGTTGAATTACAGAACAAATCATCGTTTAGATTACATCAAGAGAATTGTTACTCCTCTTGCTGATAGCTATAAAGTTGTAGAGCCAAAAGGAGCGAACTTAGTAGAGAAGTTTTACTACTTGATTCACTTATTTGACTGGGTCTCTGTTTTAATTGCAGAGAAAAAAGGAATTGATCCAGTTGAGGTTGATGTTATCACAGCATTAAAGGAAGAGTTGAAGGCGATTCAATAATCATGAGGCCTGTAGTTGAATTCCGCGATTTAGGAGAGGTAGACTATAAGTCTTGCTGGGATTTTCAAGAAGTTTATTTTAAACAGAGTGTTGATGCCAAAATGCATAATCGAAAATTTCCAGATCAACTTAAGCCTATAAATAATTACTTGATTTTTTGCGAGCATCCTCACGTTTATACTTTGGGTAAAAGCGGAAAGGAAGATCATCTATTGATTAATCAATCAGAAAGAGATGATCAGGGTATCGATTATTATAAGATCAATAGAGGAGGTGATATAACATATCATGGTCCTGGTCAAATTGTTGCTTACCCAATTCTGGATTTAGAGCAATTTTTTACTGATATACATAAATACTTACGTTTTCTTGAAGAAGCAGTTATTTTGACACTTAAAGAGTACGGAATTGATTCTGGTAGAGTTACCGATTTTACTGGTGTTTGGATTGACGGAGAGGATCTTTTAAAGGCAAGAAAGATTTGCGCAATGGGAGTTAAGTGTTCTCGATGGGTTACGATGCATGGATTAGCTTTTAATATTAATACAGACTTGTCTCTTTTTGAAAACATTGTTCCGTGTGGAATTGATGATAAACAAGTCACTTCACTAGAACAGGAGTTGGGTAGAAAAGTAGATTTACAAGAGGTGAAGAGAATACTGCTTACCAAACTGGAACTTTTATTCGAAATGAACATAAAAGAAGTCACAGAATTTACCATTCATGAAGATTAAGAAGTTTTTTATTCGATTCACGCTTACTATACTAGCTCTAGTATTGGCTCTGATAGTTACCGGAAACAAACATATTTTTAAGGCGGTTACAAACACCTATATGATAGGGAATACCGGACCAGATATTGATGAATTAGATATTTTCGCAAGTAGAAAAATTCAGGCGGAGAACCCTGTTCCTTGGTATAATAACACAGGTGTTTCAGGTTTTCACTTTGATGAAAAAGCTGTTTCTTATATGGACTCTTTGAAGACGGTTGCTTTCATGGTGATTAAGAACGATTCGATTCTGTTTGAAGAATATAAAAATGGCTATAACGCCGATAAAGTTTCAAATTCTTTTTCAATGGGAAAATCCATTATAGGTGTCCTTGTTGGAATTGCAATTAACGAAGGTTTGATTGATGATGTTAATGATCCAGTGTCAAAATATCTTCCGGAATACTCAGAAGGAAAAAATGCAGAATTGAGAATTGTTCATCTTTTAACGATGTCTTCAGGAATCAACTTTGATGAATCATATAACGATCCGTTTGGTTTTACTGCAAAGGCATATTACGGGACAGATTTACCAGGGTTGATTGCTAACTATGAAGTGACAGAAGATCCAGGGAAGAAATTTAATTACAGAAGTGGTAACACTCAAATTTTGGCGTTTTTACTAGAGAATGTAACAAAGACAAGTGTAAGTGAATACGCCCAGCAAAAACTTTGGAGTCAAATCGGAACTGAAAACAACGCTTATTGGGTTTTAGATAAAGAAGACGGTCACGAAAAAGCTTTTACTGGGGTTTACGCAACAGCAAGAGATTTTGCTAAAGTAGGAAGATTATACATGAACTCTGGTCGATTTAACAACCGTCAAATCGTTGCTCAAGAGTATGTGTTTGAATCTATTAAGCCCGCTGGTTTAATCAGTGAAAATGGAGAGATAAATACAGAATACGGATATTCTTGGTGGACGATGAGATATAAGGATCAGAAAATATTTTACATGAGAGGAATATTTGGTCAGTATGTAATCTGTATTCCAAGTAAGAACACAATTGTAGTAAGATTAGGTAGAATAAGAGATCAGAAAACGGACAATAAACATCCTGATGATGTGTATTTTTACATCGATCAAGCATTGGGAATCATTAAAAGGTAAAGGTTGAAAGCGAAAGAATTACTTAAGGATAAAGCCAAAGAAGTAGGGGTTGCAGCAGTTCAAGAGTTAAGTGAAACAGGTGATAAAATCTGGAATGTTTATTTCTTAAACTTTAGAAAGGAAATCCTTACAACGATTTTAGTTACATCAAAAGGGTACTTGAAAAAGGAATCTGGAGAAATGATTAAAAGCTCTGTTCTGCGCCACATGTTTGATACTGTAGAGCCAGAATCAGGTATTAAAGTTGAGCCGATAATGGAGGAGATGTTTACTTTGAATAATGAATTCTGGATTTCGTTTTACTCAGGCAATGAGTTACTAGACCGCAAGTTTATCTTTCTAGCAGATACCATTCAAGAAAAGTATTTAGTTGATATTCCTCTACTAGGGAAAAAGGGAGTATTGATTAAGTAAGAGGTTAATTATTACGCACAATTCATCTGTGTTTTCTGTGTCATCCTTGGTTAATCCAGCTTAGAATCAAGGAGTGATTATTATGTAAACACAATTCCAGGTTCTTAACGGCAGTTTTTTTTATTTGAGGAATCTGCTGCGCATTTCAGCTTGTTATTAAGTGATAGCCACCTAATTCATCTGTGATTATTCTAATCTATAACTAAGTAATGATTATTACCCAATTACAATTCCAAGCTCTTTAGCGTAAGCCTTTTTGATTTCACGAAGCTGTTGCATTTCAGCTAACAAAGTGATTTGTGCATCTACATCATCCGTGGCTTTTAGCTCATTTTGTCTTTCTTCCACCATTAAATCTATACGCTTCATTTTATAAGCATACATGCTGTTTTTGATGCTTTTCTCCAGGTTATCCTCTTCCATGCTAACTGAGATTTCATGCTTCTCTTTCCAGTTCTGAGATAAACTGTGTTGATTGGTTAGCAAGTCAATAACCGACTTACTTAGCTCATAATCTGGATGATTATAGAAGTAAGATTCATTGATGATTTCATTCTCTTGAAACTTCAATAAAACCTCATCAAATATTCTTAAACAGTCCGAATCGACCGGTTCCAATTGATCCTTCTGTAAATCATGAAGAATATAATCTGCTGCTAAAACATAATGTGGATCACCCTCTTTAGATTCTCCAACATGAACTTCTTTCTCCCCAAACTTGATTAGTAAACGCATAATCTCTCTCTCCCAATGCAATAATGCTGGATTTTTAACGGTCTTCTTTGGTTCTGCTGCTTCCAATTCCTCAGGAGGAATAAAAAATTCAGGAGGAGGCTCGTCTTGAGGCCTGTATTGTTGTTTTGTGCTTTTGTTTCGCAACTGGTTAACCTTATCTGTTAAAACGTCTTGAGGGACCTCTAATTGATCACTAGATGACTTGATGTAAACAGATCTTACAATGGCATCAGGGATAACAGCGATACTATCAGCAATATCGTTGATTAAACCGGCTCTTTTAATTGGGTCGTTACCTGCATCCTTAATTAAAACCCTTGATTTGAAAGAAACGAAATCTTCAACGTTTTCTTCCAGGTAGTTTTCAACTTCTGGTTGACTATGAGACTTGGCGTATGAATCTGGATCTTCTCCGTCAGGGAATAATAATACCCTCACATTCATTCCTTCTTTCAAAATCATATCGATTCCACGGAAGGAAGCTTTAATACCAGCAGCATCACCATCGTAAAGAATGGTGATATTCTTAGTGAATCGACTAATTAGCTTAATCTGATCTGTGGTTAATGATGTTCCTGAAGAAGCAACAACATTTTCAATTCCAACTTGATGCAATGAAATTACATCGGTATACCCTTCAACCAAATAGCATAAATCATCAGAAACGATTTTTCGCTTAGATTGATAAATTCCGTACAAGACTTTACTCTTGTGGTAAATATCAGTCTCTGGGGAGTTAAGGTATTTAGGTGTTTTCTTAGTATCAGCAAGCAGTGTTCTTGCTCCAAAAGCAATAGGTCTACCTGATAAATTATGAATAGGAAACATTACCCTAGATCTAAATCTATCGTAACGTTTTGTTTCTTTTTCTATGGTCAATCCTGTATTGACTAAAGCTTTTTTTGAGTAGCCTTTTTCTGTAGCTAAATCGGTTAAACCTGTCCACCCTTCTAAAGAATAACCCAGTTTAAATTTTTCAATAATCGCATCTGAAAACCCTCTCTGACGGAAGTAGCTCAGTCCGATGGCTTTTCCTTCTTGGTTTTCCCAGAGATTTTTTGCGAACTCTGTCTCTGCGAATTGACTGACTAAGAACAGGGATTCACGAATGTTATCTGTTTGAATTTGTTCAGCTGTTTTTTCAACTTCAGGAATGGTAATTTGATACTTGTTTGCAAGAAATCGCAGTGCTTCAGGATAGGTCATCTGCTCATGCTCCATTACGAAGTTTATTGAGTTTCCGCCAACTCCACATCCAAAGCATTTGTAGATTCCTTTTGCAGGAGAAACTGTAAATGAGGGTGTTTTCTCGTTATGGAAAGGACAACAACCCCATAAATTTGCACCTTTTTTTTTCAAAGCCACGAAATCACCAACAACTTCATCAATTCTAGCTGTTTCGATTATTTCTTGTATAGTTCCTTGTGGTATCACGCTTTGAAATTTAGAGGATATTGAAGTTAGCTAAGTAATGATGAAAAGTCAAGCTCTCTATTTACTTTTTCCTGTTGGTGGTGTAATCGATCAAAGCAAGTAATGATGCTTTTGAGGGTCCTTCCGGACAATCATCTAATAAATCAATGGCTTTTTGCTTGTACTCATTCATTTTTTGAATAGTATACTCAATACCTCCGTTAGCTTTTACGTAATCGATTAACTCCGCTACTTTTTTAGGATTCTCATTGTGTTTTTTAACCACATTGATAATCCACTTTTTAGTCTTTTTATCAGACTGAAGTAGCGTATAAATTAAAGGCAAAGTCATTTTTTGCTCCTTGATATCAATTCCTGTAGGCTTACCAATTAAACGGCTGTCTTGATAATCGAATAAGTCATCCTTGATTTGAAAAGCAATACCGATTGTTTCTCCTATCAATCGAAGTTTTTCGATATCCTCTTCTGATTGATCTACAGATGCAGCACCTGCAGCACAGCAAGAAGCGATCAATGATGCCGTTTTTTGGCGAATAATATCAAAGTATACTTCTTCTGTAATATCTAACCTTCTCGCTTTTTCTATTTGAAGAAGCTCTCCTTCAGACATTTCTTTAACTGCTTCAGATACGATCTTTAGTAAATCAAAATCTTCGTTTTTAACGCTTAACAGTAATCCTTGGGATAGTAAGTAATCACCAACCAATACTGCGATTTTGTTTTTCCAAAGTGCATTAACAGAAAAGAAACCTCTTCTTTCGTTGGCATCATCCACAACATCGTCGTGAACCAAAGTAGCTGTGTGCAATAATTCAATTAAAGCAGCTGCACGATAAGATCTTTCGTTGATTTCTTCATTGTTCATCATTTTAGCAACTAAAAAGACAAACATTGGACGCATTTGCTTCCCTTTCCTTTTAACAATGTAGTGCATTACTTTATCCAGTAATGCCACCTTTGTTTTCATGGATTTTCGAAAAAGAGTTTCAAACTCTTTGAGTTCTTTTTCGATGGGTGATTTTATATCTGCAACAGTACTCATTCCTTATCAAAAGTAAGGAATTTAAAGCCGAAAACACGCTTTGATTAAACTCTTCTCCAGTGTCCAAGAACCCACTGATGTCCAAGTGGATTTTTTTCTAATGACCTTTTACCCATCGGTACTCTTTAGCAGGCTTGTTATACTTCCAATGACCTAGTATCCAAACGTTACCGCGTTTCGCTTTAGCCGGTTTAACTACTAGTACTTTTGGTCTGTTAGGCTTTACAGTTAAGACAACCTGTACATTAAGAAAGCTTCCTAACCCTAAAAAAATCAGGACAATTAATGTTTTCATGTTTCTTCAGTTTTTTTTAGACTACGTAATAGGTTTAGGGTTTAATCAGGCTACAAAGGTTTTTATTAGGACGACGTTAAAATAGTTTCTAAACAACGTTAAAACCTGTCCAAGTGATAGTTAAAATATGCAATCAGATTTATTTAGAGTTTCCAAATTGCTTGAAAAGAGCTATTTGAGTCCTAAGCAAGAAGTAGAGCGGGATTTATTAATTCTAGAAATAGACGAGTATTTATTAGAAAACTATCCGAACGATCTTCACTTAGCTAAAATCGTAACACGATTTAAAAAGCAAGGGCTAACTTTCTAGAGTCGCACTTCGAACTGATCAGCATCGTTTAATACAGGAAACTTTCTTCTACAATCTTCTAAAAGATCTTTATCTAAACAGTGGTAAAAGACTCCTTCTTGAAAAGCTGGAATAGCTATACATTCTTCACCCAGTGGGTTTAGTATGGCTGAATCTCCAGAATACTCAATCCCATTACCATCTGTACCTACTCTATTACAAGCCAATACATAACACTGGTTTTCCATTGCTCGTGCTCTTAATAAAGTAACCCAAGGATAGCTTCTAACAGCAGGCCAATTTGCAACATAAATGGCAGCGTCATAATCATTATTGTTTCTTGAAAAGACAGGGAATCTTAAATCATAGCAGATTTGAAGTAGAATTCTCCAACCTTTAAAATCTAAAATGACACGCACTTTACCTGGTGTATAATGCTCATTTTCTTGAGCCATGGTAAATAAGTGTCGTTTATCGTATTTGGCTTCAATTCCTGAAGGACCTACAACTAACAGCCGGTTGAAGTATTTCTGACCTTCTTGAATGATTAAAGATCCAGCAATATGAACTTGGTGTTCTTTCGCCATTTTGAGCATCCATGAAACAGATGTACCTTCCATTTTCTCCGCTGAATTCTTACATAGCATTGAAAATCCAGTGGTAAATGTTTCCGGAAGGATAACAAGATCAGTCTGTTCTTTAACAAACGATAATTTTCTTTCAAAAAAGTCTCTATTGTAAGCAGGACTCTCCCATTGCAAAGGAGCCTGTATGATGGCAACGTTCATAGTCTAACTTTCGAATAAAGATAGCAAATGATTATGCTGTTACGGCTTCTCTTTTAGGAGCGGAAGTTTTAATGGAATTTCCAGAGTTGGTATCGTTTTTAGAATGCTTCTTAACAGCTCTTTCCATTCTTCTATCCATTAAACGAGTTTTGTATCTGATCCACGGACCACCAACTGCGTTGTTTAGCATTTTATCCAAAAGCATCATCGGACCAAGGTTCATCATTCCCTTGAATAAACCAGGTAGATTAGAAGGCATCATTCTATATGAAACGCCCATTCCGCCACTCAAGTATGTGTTGTAGTGCCAGTAACCACTAGGCATGAAAATCGCATCACCATGCTCTAAAATTAGATCATAACCCTTAACATATTTAAGAGCAGGATACTCCTCATGAGAAGCTTTGAAAACATCAATGTTTGAATGCGTGTTAAATGGCATTCTGTATAGTAAATCAGAGTATTCAGGAGCAAATAAAACTACTCTCTTTTTTCCACCAAATTGAGTCAGAATTACATTTGAATTATCGATGTCGTAATGTAATCGTACATCAGTATCTTTTCCACCGAAGAACATGAATCCTACTCCTTTCATCAAACCAGTTATGTATTTAGGGTTGGCGAAATCGTTCTTCAGGTTTTTGTTGTGCTTGTATAAGTTGAATAAGAACATTCTTAAAGGAGTGTTCTCGTCTTTTTTAATGATATCGATATACTCACTAAAAGGCATCTGAACATCAGGCTTTGTAGTCGTTGAGTATTCGTGGTGTTTTTGTCTGTTGTCATATAAATCAACAGTAACGTCACCCATTGTTTCTTTAAACCAATCCAATTGCCATTTGTCTCCAGCAGGTTGCTCAAAAGCTAAACCTTTTAGAATAACAGGTATTTGTGGTTTGAAATATTTCTGTTTGAAATCTTCAACGCTAAGGTCTTTCACCTCCACAGTATCTATCGGTAAGTTTAAATCTAACATAAGTAAAAGATTTGGTGCACAAAATTAAGCAATTCTAATAAAGCAAAAACCCCATAAATCAGTTATTTAACTGATTTATGTAAGCTTTACTTTTCTAAGACTCTAGGTACTTTAAAATAATCAGAGTCGGCCTTTGGTGCATTTTTCAAAGCCTCTTTTTGACTAATTATGGAAGTTACTTCGTCCTTTCTAAGAACGTCAGCTTCTTCATTAACATATGTCAAAGGACTTAATCCTTCTGTATCAATTTCATTTAGCTTATCTACAAAAGCTAACATCTTCTCCATGTCTGTCTTGATAGAATCTCTTGCCTCTCCATCAAACTGTAATCTTGATAGGTGTGCTAAGTGATCTACTAATTCATCATTTACTTTCATTGATGATCTCTTTTAACGGTTCAGCAATCGCTTTATACGTTTGCTCTTTCAAAGATACTAAATCTTCTTTGCTTAAGTTTTTCGTCTCAATCGCAGGGTGAACAATCACTCTTGCCTTACCAGGAGATGCTGCTGCAAACCAACTACCTTCAGCCATTCTTTTATGATTATCAATAAAGGTGACAGGCACTATTGGAACACGAGCTTTCAAGGCAAGCGAGAATGGTCCTTTTTTGAAACTTTTTAACTTAGGAGCGCTCTCTGGAATGGTTCCTTCAGGGAAAATAATGATCGATTCTCCTTCTGATAGTCGTTCTTCACAATTCTCTAATGACTTTTTAGCTTCCGCAGAATTCTTTCGATTAACCAAGATATTCATGGATTTAAAGAAGACTTTAAATCCAGGTACAGACCCTAATTCTTTCTTTGCCAAGAACACGAAATAGTCTGGAATAATGCAATAAGCATATACGATATCAGTGTATGAAGAATGGTTAGAACAAACAATATACGGAGCAGGAGGGAAGTTCTTTTTCCCTTTAATCTTAAACCTTGTAAGCGTCATTAAGGAAATAAACCAAGAATGACATCTCATTAAAAACATAGCTATTTTGAATGGGCGTTTACCAACAGAGAACAAAATCAAGAAAGGAATAAACAAGACCAAAAAAGCAGCGAGGAAAACCAAAAGAAAATAGATTTTCCAGAGTAAATAAAATGCCTTTTTGAATAAATTCATCCCAGTAATAGTTGATTATATTTGTCAAAAATACTGAAAATGGCACGCATACTTACAGGAGTTCAAAGCACAGGGGTACCGCACTTAGGAAATATATTAGGAGCAATTCTTCCTGCAATTGAATTAAGCAACAAAGCAGAAAACGATAGTTTTATTTTTATTGCTAATCTTCACACTTTAACTGCAGTTAAAAACCAAGAGGATATTAGAGAACATACTTATGCTGTTGCTGCTGCTTGGATCGCTTTAGGTTTAGATCCTGAAAAGTGTGTGTTTTACAGACAATCAGATCTTCCGGAGGTTACTGAATTAACCTGGTATTTGAACTGTTTTGCTTCATTTAATAGATTGCAATTGGCTCATTCATTTAAGGATAAGTCTACTAAGTTAGATGATGTAAATGTTGGTTTGTATGACTACCCAGTATTAATGGCAGCTGATATTTTACTTTATGACGCGAACATTGTTCCTGTTGGAAAGGATCAAAAACAACACTTAGAAATAACTAGAGACTTAGCATCAAAGGTGAATCAGCTTTGTGGAGAAGACACGCTAATTGTTCCAGATATTAGTTTAAATGAATCGACGATGTTGGTTCCTGGAATTGACGGACAAAAAATGTCTAAGTCGTATGGAAATTTCATCGACATCTTCCTTCCTACAAAGAAATTGAAGAAACAAGTAAATAGCATTGTAACGGATAGTTTAGAGCTGGAAGACCCTAAAGACCCTGATAACTGTACAGTTGTTGATTTATATAAGCTTTTAGCTTCACCAGAAAAAGTGAAGGAGATGGAGGATAACTATAGAGCAGGAGGCTTCGGGTATGGTCACGCCAAAAAGGCTTTATTGGAAGAAATCACTGAACATTTCGGAGAGGCTAGAGAGAAATTCAACGAATTGATAGCTGACAAAAAGAAGCTGGATGAGATGTTAGCTATTGGTGCTGGGAAAGCCAGAAAGGTAAGCCAAGCTACGCTAAGCAGAGTTAGAACTAGATTAGGATACTAGTGCAACGTAAAAAGTATTTCTACCTCATAGAAGTTCAGTATTTAGGATTTCGTTTACACGGTTGGCAACAAAATCCTACGGTGAAAACTGTTCAGGGAATGATCAATAAAACCTTGGGTTTTGTTCTTCCTGATAGACGTTTGAAAACAATTGGAGGAAGTAGAACAGACGCTAAGGTATCTGCTAATCAGTATTTCTTTGAATTGTTTTTAGAGGAAGAGCCAATGCCGGATGGTTTTTTTGAAAACTTCAATCGTAATTTACCACAAGATATAAGAGCGTTATCAATCAAAGAGGTAGATAGCAAATTCAATATCATTCAACACCCTAAAGTAAAAGAGTATAATTACCTTTTTGCTTTTGGTGAAAAACCGCATCCATTTTCAGCTTCATTGGTTGCTAGTTTTTTAGAAGACTTGGATATTGAAAAAATGAAGGAGGCTGCTAAAGTTTTTGAAGGGGCTCATTCTTTTCATGCATTTGTTGAAGCAGCTAGTGAGAAAACGATAACAGATAGAGAAGTCTTACTCGCAGATATTATTGAAAACGTTAAATACCAAGCTAATTTCTTTCCAGAAAAAACATTCATTTTTAGAGTAAAAGGGGAAGGGTTTATGCGTTCTCAGGTTAGACTTATGATGGGGGCTTTGGTTCGTATAGGAAACGGGGAGTTGAGTATAGAAAGTCTGAAGAAAGTACTATCAGATAAGAACGAATTTTTATTGCCATTTAAGGCTCCTGCATCTGGATTGATATTGGAGGCGGTCGAGTATTGATCTAATTTGAAAATGTGTCAATTTGAGAATTTGAAAAAGATTACTCCGTGATAAAAGATTATCTAAAAATTTCGAATAATGACAATTTTCAAATTAACCCCGCTATCAACAACCCACTGTCAGTAATACCCTCAACTTTTTCACGTTAAAACATAGCATCGTATTTAACTTTGTCCCAAATATTTGATTGTTATGCGTTTATTTCAAAAAACTTTAGTTTTTATTGCTTTTTCAGCACTTTTGTTTGCTTGTGTTCCACAAAGAAAGTTCGAAGATATGGAAGGTAAATACCAAACATGTCAAGAAGAATTAAGTGGATTAAAAAGAGCCAATCAATCTCTAGAAACCGATAATATAGAGCTAAATTCAAAAATTACAGACCTAGCAAATAAAATGGGTTTCTTGAAAAAAGACACATTAAGATTAGGTAGAGATTACAGAAATTTGGATGAGAACTACCAAAACTTAACAAGAACATATAAAGAGCTTTTAAATCTTCAAGATCAAATGCAAAGAGGTACCGCTGATGAGATGAGAAAGATGCGTTTGAAAATCAACGATACTCAATCAGACTTAGTTGGAAAACAGGATGAACTAACTGCGTTGGCGGACAGCTTAGCAGCTAAAAGCTTAATCTTGGAGAACTCTCAAATTGAACTAGAGGAATTAAGAGGAGCTTTGGAGCAAAGAGAATTAAGAGTTAGAGAATTAGAGGATATTCTGCATAGAAAAGATAGTGTTGTTGGAGCGTTGAAAGATAAAGTTGCTGATGCATTATACGGATTCAGAGACCAAGGGTTATCGGTTGAATTGAAAAATGGAAAGGTATACGTAAGCTTAGAAAACCAATTATTATTTAAGTCTGGTTCATACACTGTTGATAGCAAAGGAAAATCAGCTATTAAAAAATTATCTGGTGTACTCGCTAAAAATAACGATATCAGTATTGTTGTAGAAGGACATACGGATACGGATAAGTATAGTGGTGCAGGACAATTAAAAGACAACTGGGATTTATCCGTTATCAGAGCGACTCAAATCGTGAAGCTACTAATCGAATATGGAAAGTTGGACCCTAAAAGGGTTGCAGCATCAGGTAGAGGAGAGTACTTCCCTCTCGACGCAGCAGATACTCCAGAAGCTAAGAAGAAGAACAGAAGAATTGAAATCATCCTTACTCCTAAATTGGATGAGCTGTTCGAGATCTTGAATGCTAATTAGGAATTAGTGATTAGTTGATAGTGGCAAGGGAAATAAGAGTTTTTGAGCCACTGGATGTAGAGCAGGCTATTGATGTTTTTAATTCTCAATTTGGAGATAATTACATTTCTAAAAAGCTGCTTCTAAGTTATCTTGAAAATGATCAGGCGGTATGTATCATTTGCAAAGATCAAGAGGAAATCCTTGGTGTATCTATCGCTGTAATTGACTCACTAGAAAAAACTTCCAAACAATTACTTAAAGATCAATACTGGTTTCTATCCGAGCTTAAAGATTCACAAAAAATTGCCCTTAGAAAACACATGGCAGTTAAACCCGGTTATAAAGGAAAAGGAATAGGAAGCCTTTTAGTTCAGGAAAGTGTTAATCGTCTTAAAACCATTTCTGATAAAATAATCACCATCGTATGGAAAGAAGGTGACGGAGAAATCATGAATAAATTAATGACAAAGAATAATTTTGAAGCAATTAAAATAATCCAAGATTATTGGAAAGAAGACTCCATTCAACAACAATATATTTGTCCGGAATGCAAGGGAATTCCTTGTGGATGTTCAGCGATAATTTACGCCTCTAAGAGGATGTAACGGTTATGGTAAGGTGCCCAAAATAAAATCAAAGCAACTTAACTACTTCACTGAATCATACAAAGCCCTCGCCGACTCAGAACTCGGATTATACTTCAAGATTTCAAAAGCAGCTACTCTCGCTTGCTCTATATTTCCTCTAATTCTCTAACTCTTAATTCTCTTTGCTCTTAAAAGACAATTTATTTCGACGTTTGGGAGCTTTTTATCTATGTTTGGAGTCACCAATCTGAAAATTAGGTTTAACACTTGTAAATCATTTTCAAATTAGCTCATTTCCAAATTTCCAAATTAACTACCTTTGCACTTCAAAATTTTGAATTCGTATGGACTATAATTTTCCGGAGGTAGAGAAGAAGTGGAGACAGAAATGGGTTGATGATAAAACCTATAAAGTTGACATCGATGAGAGTAAAGAAAAATACTATGTATTGGATATGTTTCCTTACCCTTCTGGTGCAGGGCTACATGTTGGTCATCCACTAGGATACATCGCTTCTGATATTTATAGCCGTTTCAAAAGGTTGAAAGGATTTAATGTATTACATCCAATGGGATTTGATGCCTTTGGTTTGCCTGCTGAGCAATACGCTATTCAAACTGGTCAGCATCCTGCGGTAACTACGGATACGAACTTGAAGAGATACCGTGAGCAGTTGGATAAAATCGGATTTTGTTTCGATTGGTCGCGTGAGTTCAGAACAACGGATCCATCATATTACAAATGGACACAATGGATTTTTGCACAATTATTTGATGCTTGGTATAATAAAGCATCGAACAAAGCGGAAAGAATTGAAACATTAACTGCAGCTTTTGAAGTGAATGGAAACGCTGATGTTAAAGCGGTTCATGATTGTGAATTAGAATTTACTTCAGAAGACTGGAAAGGATTCTCTGAGAAAGAGCAGTCTGATATTTTATTGTCTTACCGAATGGCATTTTTATCTGAAACAATGGTAAACTGGTGTCCTGAATTAGGAACGGTATTAGCCAATGATGAGATTAAAGACGGTGTTTCCGAAAGAGGTGGACATCCAGTAGAAAGAAAATTAATGCAGCAGTGGTCTTTAAGAATCACAGCATACGCAGATAGATTATTGAAAGGATTAGACAGTTTAGACTGGTCTGAATCAATCAAAGAGACACAAAGAAACTGGATTGGAAAATCGAAGGGAGCTTCGGTAAACTTCCCAGTGGAGAATTCAGATAAAAAGATTGAAGTATTTACTACACGTCCTGATACTATTTTCGGTGTTGGATTCATGGTAATTGCTCCAGAGCATGAATGGGTTGAGGAATTAACTACAGCAGAACAAAAAGAAGCTGTTGATGCTTATGTGGTTAAATCTAAAAGCAGAAGTGAGCGAGAAAGAATGGCTGATGTTAAAACAGTAACTGGTGTATTCACTGGTAGCTATGTTGTTCATCCATTTTCAGGAGAAAAGATTCAAATTTGGTTAGGAGATTACGTATTGGCAGGATACGGAACGGGTGCGGTTATGGCTGTTCCTGCTCACGATTCTAGAGATTACGCTTTTGCTAAAGAGTTTGGTTTACCAATTAAAGAAGTAATTGCTGGAGGAAATATTGAAGAAGAGGCTTACGAAGCTAAATCAGGAAAAGTGATCAATAGTGATTTCTTAGACGGATTGAAAGTGAAGGAAGCAATCAATAAGTCTATCGGAGCAATCATGGACAGAGGAATTGGTAGAGCTGAAACAAACTTCAGATTGAGAGATGCAGTTTTCTCAAGACAAAGATATTGGGGAGAGCCATTCCCAGTAGCTTACAAAAATGACATTCCATTCATTATCGATACAGCTAATGGTCCTTTAGAATTACCAGAAGTAGATAAATATTTACCAACTGAAGACGGTGAACCACCTTTAGCGAGAGCGGTTGACTGGCAAGATTCAGAAGGAAACAGATACGAATACAACACAATGCCAGGTTGGGCTGGATCATCATGGTATTTCTTAAGATACATGGATCCGCACAATGAAAACGCATTCGTTTCTGAAGAATCAGTTAAGTATTGGGGACAAGTAGATTTATACATCGGTGGTTCTGAGCATGCTACAGGACACTTATTGTATTCAAGATTTTGGACTAAATTCTTACATGATTTAGGTTACTTACCATTTGACGAGCCTTTCAAAAAGTTGATCAACCAAGGAATGATTTTGGGAACATCAGCTTTTGCTTATAGAGTTAAAAGCACAAACCAGTTTGTTTCACACGGATTGAAGGATGATTACGACACAGCTCGTGTTCATGTTGATGTAAACTTCGTTAACGGAAACGAAATGGATACTGAAGCATTTAAAAACTGGAGAGCAGATTTTAAAGATGCTGAGTTCATTTTAGAAGACGGAAAATACATTTGTGGTAACGAAGTAGAGAAGATGTCTAAGTCTAAATTCAACGTGGTTAATCCTGATTTAATCGTGAAGAAATTCGGAGCAGATACTTTACGTCTTTATGAAATGTTCTTAGGTCCTTTAGAGCAATCTAAGCCTTGGTCAACAAAAGGAATTGAAGGAGTTTCTAAATTCATTAGAAAGTTCTGGAACCTTTGTCATGATTCGGAAGGAAAGTGGAATGTATCAGAAGAGAAAGCGGAAAAAGCAGAGTTAAAGATATTACACAAAACAATCAAAAAAGTAGGAGAGGATGTTGAGAATTTCTCATTCAACACATCGGTATCTGCATTTATGGTTTGTATAAATGAATTACAAGCATTGAAGTGTAATAAGAAAGAGATCATTGAAAACGTGGCCATCTTATTACATCCATACGCACCATACATTACTGAAGAGCTTTGGCAAAAACTAGGAAACACAGAAAGCATTTTGAATGCTTCTTTCCCAGAGTTTGATCCATCGGTATTGGTAGAAAGCGAATTCAACTACCCAGTTTCTTTCAATGGAAAGAGAAGGTTTGATTTAGCATTACCAGCAGACATGGCTAAAGAGGAAATCGAGAAAACAGTATTAGGTCATGAAATGAGCCAAAAATGGCTAGAAGGAAAAGCGCCTAAGAAAGTAATTATTGTTCCTAAGCGTATTGTAAACATCGTGATCTAACACACTATGGTAGGGGCTCCCCTTGCGGGTGCCCGAGATTATGAGCCGATTATAGCGCTTAATCGGCTCATGAAGCAAAGGATATTGAGCCCATAACATGGATGATCAGATGGTTCTGGAGTTATTTTTTCATAGCTTCCTGATTAAGTCAAACCAACTGTTTTACTTTATAATACTTTTGTCCAAATAAAGAATCATGTCGAAGGATCTCCAAAATCAAAACATAAAAAAAGACTAGTACTAGGTGCTAGTCTTTTTTATTAAACCATAAAGCCTTAATTTGCAAGCCAGTTCAAACGTTTGGATTATGTTAAAAGGAAAAAACAGAGAGGAGAATTTCGAAGCGAACAAAGGGGTGATTGACATGATTGCTGCTGGTACGGTAATCGAAGGTAATATCTCAAGTTCGAAAGGAATTAGAATTGACGGAAAGATTTTAGGATCGATCAATTGTCAAGGAAAAGTAGTAGTTGGAAAGAATGGTGTTGTAGAAGGAAATATTACTTGTACAAACGCTGAAATCGAAGGGGAATTGAAATCGAAAATTTCGGTGGAAGGACTACTTCGTTTAAGAGAGACAGCTGTACTTTTAGGAGATATCGAAACAGGTAAATTAGCTATTGAACCAGGAGCAAGCTTCACAGGAAATTGTAAAATGGGTGCTGTAGTGAAGAGCCTATCTGATAAGAAATCAAGTCAAAAAGCAGCTACTGCTTAATCGATGAAAAATAAATCAACGAAAAATATATTAAGGTTTTCAGGTTTAGGTTTCCAGTTGGGAGCATCTATATATCTAGGGAATCTTTTAGGAAAGTGGTTAGACACTAAATACCCTAATGATGGGGAATGGTGGGCAAAAGGAATTACCCTTTTTGTCATTTTCGGATCCATTTTCTCGATTATCAAGCAAGTCAATAAGTTTTCACAGGATGAATAAGTCTATTCAAAATGTTGTGTTATTCTTCGGATTAGCTAGCATTCTATTTTTAAGTAATTATTTCGGGTTTAAGTTAACAGTAGCAGGTTCAGTAGGGTTTTCCATTTTTTCTGTCTGTTTATTTCACTTAATTGCGAGTAGTGTAGCCTTCGGAATTTTCGAAGCAGCAGTGAAATTTATCCCAAGTCAAGCAGGAGTAGCCTTTTTAGCATTGGTATTTGTAAAACTAGGTGTCTTTACAATGGTCTTTTCATCTAACATTTTAGGGGAAGTGAATCTAAATAAGCCTGAAAAATTCGCCTTAATTATTCCAATGTTTTCCTTCTTATTGCTTGAGGGTCTATGGATTGCAAGAAGCTTAAAGATATTCGATAAAGAAATTGCACAAAGTGCTGTTGAAGCTTATCCTAAAGAAAGCGAAGAAATTGCTAGAAACGATAAGAATTAATTGTGTACATTTGCACCCAAAATTGAGACTAGTTTAAACTTGTATTATGATTGCAAAGAGAACTTTTAAATATGTTTTAAGCTTCCTAATGATGTTCGGAGCTTTGAGTATTCAAGCCCATGAGGGTGATTCTACTCAAGTACATGAAGATCATGTAGCTCACAGTGATGAGTCTGCACATGAGGGAAACTTAATTAATTCTCCAGAAGAGATAAAGGCTTATATCAAGCATCACTTGCAGGATGCACATGATTTTGTATTCTATACAAATGGTGAATCAGGAGAGCATATTGGTTTCTCTTTACCTGTGATTTTATGGGATGGTGGATTACAAATGTTTTCTTCTTCTAAATTGGATCACGGTCATGCTGTTGCTGAAAGCAATGGTAACTTCTACAAGTTATTTCACGGAAAGATTTATAAAACGGATGCGGCTGGGACAATCACTTTAGATGATCACAATCACCCAACAAACGTTAGGCCATTAGATTTTTCGATTACTAAGTCAGTAGTTGGGATGCTGTTAACAGGTTTGTTAATGATCTTTATGTTTACAAGGTTAGCTAAGTCATACAAAAAGGGTCCAATCCCAACGGGATTTGGTAGAGCGTTAGAGCCTTTAATCATTTACGTAAGAGACGAGATTGCTAGACCAAACATTGGAGAGACTAAGTATAAGAAGTACATGAGTTTCTTATTAACGGTTTTCTTCTTTATTTGGATTTGTAACTTATTAGGATTGACTCCACTTGGATTCAACGTTACTGGACAGATTGCTGTTACTGCTTGTTTAGCATTGTTCACATTTTTAATTGTTCAGTTTTCTGGAAACAAAGATTACTGGGGACACATTTTCTGGATGCCAGGTGTACCAGTACCAATGAAAATTATTTTAGCGCCAATCGAAGTATTAGGGATGTTCACAAAGCCATTCTCTTTAATGATTCGTTTGTTTGCAAACATCACAGCAGGTCACTTTGTTGTAATGAGCTTAATCGCATTAATGATTACGCTTAAGGCAATGTTTGGTCCTGTAGCGTCAACTGGAGTATCAGTTGCATTAACATTGTTTATCTCGGTAATTGAGATCTTGGTTGCTTTCTTACAAGCATTCATTTTCACTATGTTATCGTCATTATTTATCGGTATGGCCGTGCAAGAGCACGAACATCATTAATTAGTATAATTAGTTTTTATTTATAAATCACGTATTATGTACAATTTAATTGGAGCTGGATTAATCGTTATCGGAGGTGGTATCGGTTTAGGACAAATTGGTGGAAAAGCAATGGAAGGTATTGCTAGACAACCAGAAGCTGCTGCTAAGATTCAAACAGCGATGATCATCATCGGTGCACTTTTAGAAGGTCTTGCTTTCGGTGCTTTAATCTTAGGGAAGTAATCCACAAAGAAAAACTCAGAGTCCTTGCAACGGTTGGTTGCAAGGCTTTGTTTACTTAACTTGAACAACACAAAAATTAGATAGAAATGGATCAGTTATTAAATGATTTTTCACCAGGTTTGTTTTTCATGCAAGCTATCATCTTATTGATATTAATCCTATTGATGAGAAAATTTGCTTGGAAGCCTGTTTTATCTGCAATTAGCGAAAGAGAAGAAAATATCTCTGAAGCAATAGAATTAGCTGAAAAGACTAAAGCTGACATGGCTAAAATGCAGTCAGATAACGAAGCTTTATTACAAACAGCAAGAGAAGAAAGAGACGAGATCTTAAAAGCGGCAAGAGCTGCAAAAGACAGCATGATTGCTGAAGCTAAAGGAGAAGCATCTGCTGAAGCCGAAAAAATCATTGTTTCTGCAAAAGAGCAAATCAATAACGAAAGAAAAGCTGCCTTAACAGATGTTAAGAATCAAGTAGCAATGATTTCTTTAGAGGTTGCTGAAAAGATCTTAAAAACTGAATTAGCTTCTAACGATAAGCAAAAAGACTTAGTTGGAGGATTAATCGATGAGGTTAAGTTAAACTAATATGAAAGGAACTAGAGCATCATCAAGATACGCGAAAGCCTTATTGGATTTAGCTAAGGAGCAAAATTTAATTGACGCTGTAAAGAATGACATGGAATATGTTATTTCTATGTGCGAAGGTTCTCACGATCTTAAAGTGTTACTAAAAAGTCCTATAATCAAAACACACCAAAAGATTGCTGCATTAGAAGCAATTTTTAAAGGAGGTGTTTCGGAATTGACTTTTAAGTATATTGATATCATTACATCTAATAAAAGAGAAAGCTTATTGGAAAATATAGCTCACTCTTATTTAGCATTGTACAGAAAGCATAAGAATATCGTTAAGGCAGACGTTAAGGCGGCTGTTGTATTAGACGATACACTCAGAGCTAAAGTGAAGGAATTGGTTGCTAAGCAAGGCCCTGGAGAAATAGAATTGCACGAGACAGTAGACGCCGATTTAATAGGTGGTTTTGTGTTGACAATAGAAGATCAGCAAATTGATGCATCAGTACAGTCACAATTAGGTAAGTTAAAACAACAGTTCAGTAACAACGCATACGTTGCTGAAATATAATTTTTGAATAAAATAAAATCGAAATATAATGGCAGAAGTTAAACCAGCAGAAGTTTCAGCGATTTTAAGACAGCAATTAGCTGGCGTTAAAACGGAAGCAGAACTTGAAGAAGTAGGTACAGTTCTTCAGGTAGGAGATGGAATTGCAAGAATTTATGGTCTTTCTAACGTTCAGTCGGGAGAGCTTGTTGAATTTAGCAATGGTCTACAAGCAATCGTATTAAACTTGGAAGAAGACAACGTTGGAGCAGTTCTTTTAGGACAGTCTAGAGGAATTAAAGAAGGTGATGTTGTTAAGAGAACAGGGCGGATTGCTTCTGTAAATGTTGGAGAAGGAGTTGTTGGTAGAGTTATCGATACTTTAGGTAACCCAATCGACGGTAAAGGTCCTATCCAAGGAGAAACTTTTGAAATGCCAATCGAAAGAAAAGCACCGGGAGTTATCTACAGAGAGCCTGTTGAGGAACCACTTCAAACAGGAATCAAGTCAATTGACGCAATGATTCCAGTAGGTAGGGGTCAAAGAGAGCTTGTAATTGGAGACAGACAAACTGGAAAAACTACAGTTTGTATTGATACAATTATCAACCAAAAAGAATTTTATGACGCTGGTGAGCCTGTTTACTGTATTTATGTTGCAGTTGGACAAAAAGGTTCTACAGTTGCAAATATTGTTAATACATTAGAGGCTGCAGGTGCAATGGCTTACACTACTATTGTTGCTGCAAACGCTTCAGATCCTGCTCCAATGCAGTTTTACGCTCCATTTACAGGTGCGGCTGTTGGTGAGTACTTCAGAGATACTGGTAGACCAGCTTTAATTGTTTATGATGATTTATCTAAGCAGGCAGTTGCATACCGTGAGGTTTCTTTATTATTAAGAAGACCTCCAGGTCGTGAGGCTTACCCAGGAGATGTATTCTTCTTACACTCAAGATTATTAGAAAGAGCTGCTAAAGTAAATGCTTCTGATGAGATTGCTTCTCAAATGAATGATTTACCTGAGTCATTAAAAGGTAAAGTGAAAGGTGGTGGATCTTTAACTGCACTTCCAATTATCGAGACTCAAGCAGGGGATGTTTCTGCATATATTCCTACGAACGTAATTTCTATTACTGACGGACAGATTTTTTTAGAGTCTAACCTATTCAACCAAGGGGTGAGACCAGCAATTAACGTTGGTATCTCAGTATCAAGAGTTGGAGGTAACGCTCAGATTAAATCAATGAAGAAAGTATCTGGTACATTGAAATTAGATCAAGCACAGTTTAGAGAACTTGAAGCGTTCGCTAAATTCGGATCGGATCTTGATGCTGCTACTGCTTTAGTAATTGACAAGGGAAGAAGAAACGTTGAGATCTTAAAGCAAAAGCAAAACGATCCTTACCCAGTTGAGAAGCAAATTGCTATCATCTATGCTGGATCGAAAAACTTATTAGCTGACGTACCAGTAGAAAGAGTTAAAGAATTTGAAGCTGAGTATTTAGGTTTATTAGAGGCTTCTCATAAAGAGACACTAATGACTTTAAAAGCTGGTAAATTAACAGATGAGGCAAGAGAGACTTTGAGAACTGTAGCTTTAAACTTAGCGAAGAAATACGCTAAATAAATAGACTTTTTAAACGGGCGATTTATCGCCCGCTTTTAAAACATACGCGATGGCGAACTTAAAAGAAATTAGAGAAAGAATTACTTCGGTTAATTCAACAATGCAGATTACAAGCGCTATGAAAATGGTATCTGCTGCAAAGTTGAAAAGAGCTCAAGACGCAATTACTCAAATGCGACCTTATGCTGAGAAGCTGCAAGAGATTCTTATTAATCTGAACTCGTCTTTAGAGGGAGAAAATGATGGCGTTTACGGAACTCAGAGAGAGGTTAGGAACGTATTAATCGTTGCTGTAACTTCTAATAGAGGTTTGTGTGGGGGGTTTAATAACAATATTATTAAGCACATTAACACGCTGATTGCTGGAACTTATGCAGGAAAGAATGTGTCTGTAATGGGAATCGGAAAAAAATCTTCTGACTTCTTTAGCAACCAAGGATTAAATGTTATCCGTAAGGATTCACTTCATACTGACTTATCATTTGACAATTCAGCTAAGATTGCTGAGGAGATCATGGAGTCATTTGTAGACGAATCTTATGATGAGGTAATAGTTGTATATAACAAATTCAAAAATGCTGCTGTTCAAGTTGTTACTACGGAGCAATTTTTGCCAGTACAAGCAACTGAAGGAGAAAGTACTTCTACTACTGAGTATATCTACGAGCCGAACAAAGAATATATTGTTAGTGAGTTGATTCCTAAGTCATTAAAAACACAATTGTATAAAGGAATTCTTGATTCTGTTGCCTCTGAGCACGGTGCTAGAATGACGGCAATGCATGCTGCTACAGATAATGCTGGAGCAATGAAGAATGATTTGAAGTTAACGTATAATAAAGCGCGTCAGGCTGCTATTACAACAGAAATTTTGGAAATCGTTGCGGGTGCTGAGGCATTGAACGGATAATTTGAAAAGGATATTATTTAAAAAGCCTTTCCAGAATTGGGAGGGCTTTTT
>Ga0233397_1000375_pt1 | contig 22507 bp, 18 predicted proteins | sample 35DmetaG_FD_189957 | JGI IMG/M metagenome (GOLD analysis project Ga0233397, IMG submission 189957) | Seawater microbial communities from Monterey Bay, California, United States - 35D | ecosystem: Environmental > Aquatic > Marine > Coastal | place: USA: California | collected 2016-10-20
TTGGAATCCAAACAACAACGGCTGGGCTATCATCATTGATAACATGGGAAATGTTGTTGATTTTGCGGTTTGGGGTTGGTCAGCTGCCGCAGTAGCTGGAATGAATACTGTTATAAATGGTTTCAATATCACTATTGGACCAGAATGGATAGGTAATGGATGTGCTGCATCTTGTGGAACAACAGGTGGGGTTCAACACAGTTTAGCCAGAACAGGAAATTCAGACAATAACGTTGCTGCTGACTTTATTTGCCAACCAACAACAGTTGATTTGGTCAATCCAACACTGAACTGTGGTTGGACGTCTGGAACGACATGTTCTTTTCCTGTAACTGCGGTTGTTAATCCTCAGCTTGATGCAACAATCAATCCTGATGGCCCTTTCTGTGTCTTGGATACTGCTATAACTCTAACCGCTGTTGATACTGGTGGCGTATGGAGCGGAATTGGAATTGTTGATTCAATTGCGGGTATTTTTGATGCGACTATAGCCGGTGTTGGTTTTCACACGATTACCTATTCAATTAATAGTTTGTGTGGTGATACAGCGAATTATGTCTATGAAGTTCAAGGACCTGATGACGCTTCGATTACTCCAGTTCCATCTTTGTGTTTGGGATCTCCACCAATTAATCTTGTAGCACAGACTGCTGGAGGCATATGGAGCGGAACTGGAATTACGGATATTGTAAATGGAGTTTTTGATCCAACGGTTGCAGGACCCGGATCGCATGCCGTAACGTATATTACAAATGGTCCTTGTCCAGATACATCTACCATAGATGTTGATGTGTTTGACCCTCTTTCTGTGCAAGCTTTTTCAGACACTGTAATTTGCGATGGTGTTATGGTGGAATTGACCGCTACAGGAAGCGGAGGTAACGGAAGTTATGATTATTTGTGGTCAGATCAATTTGGGAATTCAGTCGGGAATGGACCTGTTATTCAGGTTACTCCATCAGTTACTACAACATACACTGTTGCATTACTGGATTATTGTACAAGTCCTGTTGTAACATCAAATGTCACTATTGTCGTTTATCCTATTCCTGCAGTAAGTTTTACAGCAGATTCACTTCTTGGATGTTCTCCTTTGGAAGTGAATTTTGTCAATACATCCAATCCGATGGGTACAGATGTTTTGTGGGATTTTAATAATGGAAGCACAAGTGATAGCTTGGTGTATACGCAAGCAACATTTACCGGCTTTGGCTGTTACGATATTTCTCTAACAGTTACAGAAAATGGATGTACAAACTCGCTTACCCTTCAAGATTATATTTGTGTTGCGCCACAACCTGAGTCAGATTGGACTTATTCTCCAGAGAATATGAACGTGTTAGATCCTGAAGTTGTTTTTACCAATTATTCAACAAACGCTGAGTTTTATGCATGGGATTTTGACGATGGAACTCAAACGGATGAATTGAATCCGATTCATTTATTTCCTTACGATGCTGGAGGTTATTACGTTTGTCTTGCCGTATCAAATAGCTATGGATGTGTTGATACTCATTGTGAGCCGATTACAGTGGATGATTTACTTTTATTCTATTTACCAAATACATTTACTCCAAATGGCGATGAGTTCAATCAAATTTTTCAGCCTGTTTTTACTTCAGGTTTCGATCCATTTGATTTTCATTTCGAAATTTATAATCAATGGGGACAAATTATATGGGAGTCTTATGATTATAGAGCCGGTTGGAATGGTACCTTTGACAATAAATTGGTTCAGTCAGGGGCGTACAATTGGAAGGTGGAGTTCAAGATGTCAATGAATGATGCCCGTGCGATGTACACCGGGTCATTTAGCCTTCTTCGATAGTCGGATGTAGCTCGTTGAATTATTCAATGACTTCAATTAGTTCAATTTCAAAAATTAAAACAGAATTTGGAGGGATTCCATTGGTTCCATTTGGTCCGTATGCGAGTGCTGATGGAATGAGTAACTTGCCCGATCCTCCTTCTTTGAAATAAGGTATTCCTTCTGTCCAACCTAAAATTACATTTTGCAAAGGGAATTCAATGCCGCCTGACGGGCTGCTATCAAATTGAGTTCCATGAGTGAAGTATCCCGTGTATTCAACTTTAACAGTTGACGTGGCTGAGCATGATGCACCCGTGCCTTCATTGTCTATGACGACATAAAGGCCTGAGCCTGTAGCTTCTGCGATCAAATTATTATCGGAGATATAGTTTTGAATAACTGTATCATCCTCTGCAGCTTGTTCCTCAGCATTGTTTTTATCGCATGCAAATAGTGTAAGGCATACAGCTAAAATGTAAAAAGTTGATTTCATATTAGAACTATTTTTTTTGGTTATGATTTTTTTAAAAGTCAGCCTTTGCTTTGATTTTTATTCGTTCATCTGTTTTTGGATGATTGAACTCAATGTATTCTGCATGGAGGTGTAATCTATTGCCCTTGTTCCCATACAGATCATCGCCAAGAATTGGACTGTTCAAACCATCAAAGTGTGCGGCATGAACTCGAAGTTGATGTGAACGTCCAGTTATTGGGTAAAAATAAACACGTGTTTGGTTTTTTTTACGACTGAGTACCTTGTATTGGGTTTTTGCTTTTTTTCCATTTTCATAACACACAAGCTGTTTTGGTCGGTCATTAAAATCCTGACGTAATGGAAGTTCGATTGTTCCACTATCCTGTGTTAAATTCCCCTCTAAAATGGCAATATACCGTTTGTTAATGGTTCTTTTTATGAACTGTGATTGGATTCTTTTATTCGCTTCTTTTGTTTTTGATAGAATTAAAATTCCAGATGTTGCCATATCCAAACGATGAATAATCATTGGTCCTTCAGCCTTCGGATAATTGTTTTCAGCAAATTCTTGAACTGAAGGAAGTTGTGTGTTTCCCTTAACAGAGAGCATGCCCTCTGGTTTATTAATGACAAGCAGTTGGTCGTCTTCAAAGAGTATTTCAGGTTCTTTTATTTCAGTTGGCATCTTTAACAGCGGATTGTCTTCAAGTTGGATGCCATTAAGCATATGACCTAGGATAGGTTCACATTTTCCTCTACAAGAGGGGTAAAAAGATAGGTGCTTTCTTATTTCTGATTTCGGTGCTTTCCCCCACCAAAATTCAGCCATTGAGATTGGCTTTAATCCGTTTTTAAAAGCGTATTGAAGCAATTTCGGTGCAGCACATTCACCTGCTGCAGAAGGTGGTGTTTTGAGCGCAGTATCTTCAAAAATTGTACATACATTTTTTAATTCTCCATTTATATTCAAGAAATTGTACTGATCAAACAGTTTTTGTTGCAACAATTTAGACATTTGTTTTCGTTTCTTTTTGAGTGCGTTAATTTCATCTCTAAGTATGTTGTAGTCTGTCTGTGCTTTTTCAAGTTTTTCATTCCAACTATTCGTGAGTACTTTCAATTGATGTTTGTACATCAAACTCTCTTTCGACAGTTCTTTTTCTAATCTACGGAAAGCGTCACCGGTCATCTCTATTTCGCCGATTAATCTCCTTGATTTTCGTGCAGCTTTTTGATGCCGCATTTTCTGTCGGTGCTCTTCGATCTCATTCTTTGCTTGAAGGGTTGTATTGTCAAAATGTATTTTGGATCGCTGTACTTCAGGATTTTTTGAAAGTTGATCGATGGATGTGTTAATTTGCATGAGTTCATCCATTCCTATTTTGAAGAATCCGTTTGGTTCGAGCATATCAAAGATGGGAGGGACAAATCCTTCATGATGGTTGGAATCTGCAATTTTCCCAGAAAACGCCGAGAGGTAACCCAAATGTCCTTGTTGTGTCTGCACCACTAGAACACCAAACATTTTTCCCAAGGCATTTTCATTTGAAATATCATTTAAACCAAAATCGTGTTTCCATTTCATCGATACGATATGGTCCTGCAATTCTTTTGAAGCAATTTCCGAGAGCATGTGCGGTTCATAAAAAAAGGGGAACGTAAATTTGTCTGGTAATTCGTATTCTATAATAGACCTTTTGAAAGATGTAAAATGAATCGGAGTATGTTTTGTAGTGTTCAAAATATTTATAACAAAAAATTGTTTTTCAGAGCCTTATAAACATCATGCAGTGGGAGTCCCATAACATTGTAATAACAGCCATTTATTTTCTCTACGCCGATGTAGCCAAGCCATTCTTGAATGCCATACGATCCTGCTTTATCGAATGGTTTGTGTTGCTCTATGTATCTATTGATGTCAGCGCTGTTTATATCTGAAAAAAAAACTTCTGTTTGCGTTGAAAAAGAACATTTTTTTTGGTTTGAAATTAAGCTTACACCAGTGATCACCGTATGGGATGAATTCGATAAAGAATTAAGCATTTTTAATGAATCTTTTGAATTCTTTGGTTTTCCAAGAAGTTCACCTTTGTGTAATACAACTGTATCTGATGTGAGAAGTACCTCATCGTCTTTCAAACTGTCCAGAAGTGCCTCAGCTTTCAGTTTGGCTAAATACTCCGGTACTTCTGAAAGTTCCAAGGTATTTGGATAAATTTCCTCAGTTTCTTTTGTGCGAATTTCAACTTCGAATCCAAGTTCTTTGATCAATGCTTGTCGCCTAGGCGATTTGGATCCAAGGACCAATTTTAATTTATGCATAAATCGAGATTAATTTCCAAAAGACTGGAGAGAGTAGACCAAAGACCATAGCTAATTTCAGACAAGTATTGATCAATTTATAACTTGCTTTTTCTTTAGCACGAAAAAGAAGTGCAATGGATATAAGTGCTAACAAAGCAGCACATCCGAAGGGTAACAATACAATTTTGTCAAGGAATTTCAATTGGGCTGAAAGCAATGGGATTGCGAGAATTGCCATGCCTAAGATAGCCTCAACGATTACCTTTGTTTTGTCTACGCCAAGTACAATTGGGACTGTTTTTGCTTTTAAAATTTTGTCCCCATTGATGTCCTCTATGTCTTTTATGATTTCTCTTGCGAGATTAAATAAGAATGCAAAAGCTGCCAAAATAAATGATAGCGAAAGTATGAATGACACATTCTTGAATTGTTCAAATGGATAATTATATTGGGCAAAACCTCTAGTATTTCCTATCTGGTAACATTGAAAGAAGTAAAGTCCGACTAAAATTGGAACCATTGCAGTTAAGCCAGCAATAAAGATATTCCCAATTAGAAATTTACGTTTGAAATAACTTGAGTAGAACCAGAGAAGGTATATGGACAGAAGGTGAATAAATACATACCAGAATGTTTCAAGTTTCCAACTAAGAAAGACAGCGATACTGAAAGCTAAAATATTAAGTGCCCAGTGAGTTACAATTGCAACTCTTCGTTTGATATGTACATCAATAATCAATTGTTTTGGTTTGTTCACCCGATCTGCACGAACATCGAAATAATCATTAATGATGTTTCCTGCTGCTGCAATCAAAAGTGTAGAAAAAACGAGAAGAAAAAAATAGATGCTTGAGATGCCTGTATTTTGAGTTGCGACTGAGTCATCAAAATACCAACCCAAGCCATACATGGTCAATGCGATTACAAGAAGGTTCAGTGGACGCGTCAAACGGATAAAATGAATCATTCTTTTAGTATTTTATATTCAGTACGGCGGTTTTCTTGGTGTGCTGCCTCTTTCTTTTCTTCTGTCTCCAAAGTTGCAATTTTTTCGTCAGTATTTACCGGTTTACTACTTCCATATCCTTTGTAGCTGAGTCGGAACATATCTATACCTTTTAAAATTAGGTAATTATATACTGTTTTTGCACGATTTTCTGAAAGAGTAATATTGTCCGAACCTCTAGAATCTGTGTGACCACCAATTTCTATGCGAATCTTATTGTTCTCATGTAAGAATTTAATTAGTTCATTCAGTTCTACGAACGATTTCTCTCTCAGAGTAGCTTTATTAAGATCGAAAAATACGTTGGCCAATGGAATACCACTCGAACTTGACTTGCTTAAAGGAATCATTGGCACATCCATGTGAATTGCTTCTCGGTTATCCGGATTATTCATATCGAAGTTTTGTGTGAACAGAGCATATTGATCATGGCGCACGTTTAAGGCATATTCTCTGTCGACAGGAAGGGCGACCATAAATTCTCCTGTTATCGGATCCGCCTCAGAGAAAATTACTTCTTTTCCAGTTGAGAGGTCAATTAATTGAAATTGTCCGGCAAGGGGAGACCGATCAAATTTATCGAAAACCAAACCATCAAAATAAAGTGTTTTTGTTGGTTTTATGTTATACGGCATTTTGAAGTAGTAGATATCTAAGTTCCCAAAACCTCCATCTCTGTTTGATGCAAAAAATGCAATCTCTCCATCTGGTGCGACCATCAGTGAGTTTTCATCGTATCTTGTATTGATTGGATATCCCAAGTTTTCTGGTTTCGACCATTTTCCATTATCATCAAGTCGAGACATAAACAAATCAGAACCTCCCATTCCAACATGCCCATGGGAAGCAAAGTAGAGTGTTCTACCGTCTGGATGAATTAAAACGGACTCTTCAGGATAAGGAGTATTAATGTAATCTGGAAGTCGTTCTGCGCGACTCCAATTTCCTTCATCATCCATTTTAGATACATAAATGTCACAATTTTTTGACGCATTACGACCTCGAAGTCCACGAATAAAATACATCGTTTTTCCATCGGAAGAGAGAGAGGGTTGACTTTCCCAATGAGAAGAATTCAATTGACCCTGTAAATTTTTGGGTGTTGTCCATTGTTTTCCGAGACGTTTTGTAATAAAAAGATCACAACTTCCACGGCCAAATCGATTTTCACCATAATACTCACCAGTCATATCGGGACAACCTACAAATACCAATGTACGGCCATCTGCTGAAATCGTAGGTGCCCCTTCATTGTTAACAGTATTTACATTTTGGGGCATTGAAATGGCTTCACCCCAAACCCCATCATCCAATTTGGAGACAAAGAAATCTTCTTGTTCTTTAAACTGCATTTTTACACGATTGTCTTTTACGCGGCGTGTAAATAACATTGTCTTCCCATCAACTGTAATTGTTGGAAAGTACTCCGGCTGTGAGGTATTGATTCCTGGGCCACAATTGATGGGATTAAAGGGAAGTGGGTTTTTTATGGCGTTTTGTGCGAAGATATTGTTTCGACGAATTTCTTGTGCTTTACGCTTTAACTGTGGATTCGCATTTTTATTATTGATGAAAATATCCAAATTATAGATGGAGTTTTTATAGTCACCCACCACATTTTGTAGGTTCCCTAAGAAAAAATAAGTGCTTCCTGTACGGTAATGGTTTGGGTTTATTGCAATTGCTGCCTCATAATATTTAATTGCTTCATCGTATTTACCGATAGCTTCGTAAGTTTCACCACAAAGTACTTGAGGTTCCCAAAAATTGGGATCTTTTTCAATTGCTTTCTCTGAAAGCTGAATAACTGTTTCATAATCTGGAGTATTAGTTTGTGGATTTCTCTTACCATTTGCGACCTCTATGGCTTGCTTAAATAGCTTTTCAGCCTTCTTGCTTTTGGAGGAATAAAGTTGAGAGCTCGCACAATTGCTAAATGTTATTGCGACGAGAAGAAAAAATACATACTTCATATTTACGGGATATCCATGAATTTGTGCGTCTGTAAAGAGATCTTCCATTTCGGATGCTCTTTGACATAATCAATAATTTCAGGCAAAAACCGTTCCTGTTTGGACCATTCAGGTTGTAAATACAACCTACAGTCGGTTGAAACCTTTTCTGCATGAGTTTCAGCCCATTTAAAATCCGATGGATGGCTTATTACAATTTTTAGCTCTTTTGCATGGCTATATGCCTCTTCAACTGGACCTTTGAATTTTTTTGGAGAAAAACAATACCAATCGATTTTACCCTGAAGGGTGTAACATCCGGAAGTTTCAATCGCAACTTCAATTCCACTATTTCTAAGTGCAGTTGTCAAGTCATTTAAGTCATACATGCACGGTTCACCTCCTGTTATAACGCAAAATCCGCAATTTGTTTCCTTTGCTTTTTGGACCAATGATTCAACGTATTCAAATTTGTGCTCATTTGCATCCCAACTCTCCTTGACATCACACCATACACAGCCCACATCACATCCAGCGATCCGGATAAAATAGGCCGGTCTTCCATTGTGAAACCCTTCACCTTGGATCGTATAGAATTGCTCCATAACCGGTAATCTTGAACCTGTCTTATTTTGTATTGAATCCATGGTTCAAAAATAAGAAAAACCGAGTCATATATTTCGCTCAGTTCCATTTTACAATTGAATGGCTTATTATAAAGTGGAATAATTGGGATTTGAGCCAAAAATTAAATGAATCAAGAGGTGTTATTTAAAATTGATTAAGTAGAATCTTAATTGTTATATTTAGCACAATTTAAAATTATATTTATGTATAAACGAATTGTGTTGGTCTCTGTTTTGTTGGTGTCAAAAGCATTAGTTGCACAGACTCAAATTGGGAATTCTGATATGGAAATCTGGGAAGATTTAGGTGCTGCAACGGAAAGCCCTCAAAATTGGAGTGGAATTAAAGAAGCTTCAGGCAGTCAATTGTTTATTTCATTCGCTCCTCAGGGTATATTTCAGTCTACGGATACACCCACAGGTACTGGGTTTAGTGCACTTATTCAAACACAAGGTGCGTTGTCCATTCCTGCAAATGGAACGATGACGTGTGGACAGCTAAACGTAGGAAGCGCTACGGCAGCTGATGTCTCAAACTATTCTTGGACCAATATGGGCTCGGAAGAGTTCTCCGAAGCGTGCACTGACACTCCAGATTCCATTGTTTTCTGGGCAAAATTTATAGGTCAAGATCCTTCACACAATGCAAGAATGAAAGCAACTTTACACGATGATTTTAACTATCAAGACCCTGAAGATGCCGCATCTTCTCAGCATGTAGTTGCCACGGCTGTATTAAATTATCCCTCAACAAATGGCTGGGAAAGAAAGTCTGTACCATTTGATTACAGCGGTCCAGCGTCAAATAATACCCATATTTTGGTAACTTTTACAACCAATGAAATTCCCGGTGTTGGAACGATTGGCGATCAAGTATTTATCGACGATGTTACATTGATATATAATTCTTCTGAAATTAAAGAAGTGACTGTGTCTACCACAGAAGTATACATGGACAATCTCACCAACGAATTGAATTTTAGTTCTGAGGTGCTACTTGACGAGAGGTATGAAATTTATGATATGTCAGGACAGAAAATAGCGTCTGGTATTGTTGCTCAAAAAGTGCCTTTTTATGCACCAGCTGGGGCTTACATCATTCATGTGAATACGGAACATGCTATTAAGCAATTCAAAGTCTTTAAAAATTAAAATATACGATGAACTTTTGGGCTGCATTAGATTCTAGTGCGGCTCTTTTTTTACCTGGATTTATGAGACTCATTGTATTTTCCGTATGTATTTCATTCTTCTCTTTTGGTCAAAATGGTGAGCTCGTAGGTCGGGTTTTTGATCAAGATGGAGAAATTTTAATAGGAGCATCTGTTTTAACGAAAAAAGACATTACTGTTGGATGTATAACCGATGAGTTTGGGGCGTATTTATTGAGCCTTCCGCCAGGAGAATCTCGTATCATCTGTCGATATACGAGTATGATTAGCGATACCTTTTATGTTACCATTCTTCCGAATAAGACGATTTCGATGGATATTGTTTTGAAGTCTTATATTGATCCGAATGTTCAAGACTTTAATGATATAACGGTCAAAGTAGGTAAGTTTGATAAGCGTATTGAGGACCAAACAGTCTCTATCGAATTGTTGAAGCCTGAAATTATCGAGAATAAAAATACGAGGAGTATTGAAACTGCGTTAGACCAAACACCAGGTTTGAACATACTCGATGGTGAACCCCAAATCAGAGGAGGGAGTGGTTTTACATTTGGAGTAGGTTCTAAGGTTGCGGTAATTGTAGATGAAATGCCGATGCTTTCGGGAGATGCTGGTCGTCCAGAATGGGGGTTTATACCTGTTGAGAACATACACCAGATTGAAGTTATTAAGGGAGCTGCATCTGTGCTCTCTGGAAGCGCTGCATTGTCAGGATCTATTCATATTCGTACCGCATTTCCGAAGTTGAAGCCGAAAACAAAAATTAATGTGTACTCTGGAGCTTATTCTGAACCGGCATTAGAGGGTGCCGTATGGTGGGAACAAGCACCATTAATAGCAGGTGCCAATTTTTTACATTCGAGACGCTTTGGGAATTTCGACTTGGTTGTCGGTGGAAATTTAAATTATGATCATGGCTATATAGGCCCTCCAATCAATGGTGAGGATGTTACATTTCCAGATACTGTTGACTATCAAGAAAATGATATGTCTTCGAAACGTGCTCGATTCAATTTTAATTTGCGGTACCGGTCAAAAAAAATTAAGGGACTCAATTATGGTATTAATGGAAATGCCATGCTTACAAGCACCAATATGACATTTGCTTGGCTTAATGATACATCGGGATTGTTTCGGGCGTATCCAGGGGCAATTTTTTTACAGGATCAATTGATCTTTAATATTGATCCTTTTGTTAATTTCTACACTAAGGCTAATGTTAAGCACAGTCTGCGAACTAGAGTTTTACACTCTGACAATAAAATGACACCAAATCAAAATAACAGAACAACAACTTATTACGGTGATTATAGATTCAAGAATAAGTATCAGAACCTCGGTGGGATGGATTTTGTTGGGGGTGTTTCTAGTCAATTTGTTGATTCGTACTCAAATATTTACGGTGGCTCAAGTGGTTCACCTTTTAATCGTCTCCTGAATGTATCGGCATATTCAGAAATAGAACGAAAAATAAAAAATACTTTAAACCTATCCATTGGTGGAAGATTGGAATATTTTCAACTCAATGATTCAATTCAAAACTTGAAACCTATCTTTCGGGCTGGTGCCAGTTTAAAGGTATATCAAGAGACCTACATTAGAGGGTCTTATGGACAAGGATATAGATTCCCAACAATTACAGAACGTTTTATAAAAACGGGTGTAGGTAATTTTGGTGTTTTTCCAAATGAAAATTTAAAAGCTGAAAGTAGTTGGAATACTGAAGTTGGTATCAAGCAAGGCTTGAAGTTCGGAAAGCTGTTCGGATATTTGGACATGGCCGGTTTTTGGCAGGAATATGAGAATACTATAGAGTATATGTTTGGTATTTGGGATGCAAATAGTCCAAGTTCTTTTGCTGGATTTAAATTTTTAAATACTGGTAAGTCGAGAGTCCTTGGAATCGACATTTCCTTCGCAGGGAAGGCTAAAATCAACAACAATCTCGATCTCAATTTCATTTCTGGATACAATTATATCGTGCCCAAAACCTTAAATCCAAATTATATTTATGCTGTCGATTCAATCAATCGTGAATTTAGCTACAATACGACATCTTTAGATACGACCCATAAGATATTGAAATACCGTTTTTTGCACAACATCAAGGCGGACTTTGAGTTTAACTACAAGAAAAAAATAGCACTTGGATTTAGCGTTAAATATTTCAGTAAAATTATTAACATGGATGGAATCATCAGAGATTTTGAGGAAACAACAGTGAATACTGGAGGAACAGTTCAAGAAATTCGTTACATGGATTATTTCAACGCCCATAGATTTGGAAATTGGGTTTTCGATGCTCGATTCTCATTCAAGATCAATCATCACCATAAGATCGCGCTTATTGGTTCAAATATTTTCAACCGTATTTTTTCACTTCGCCCATTGAAAATTGAACCGCCAAGATCGATAATGTTACAATACACATTCGAACTGGATAACAATTAGAATTTGGTAAAAGGTCAGTTAAGACAATAGGAGGTACGGTAAATTCAATCATTTTTTTTCGATCGAAATAAATGTTGTACCTTCGCACTGACTTTGGTTTCCAAGATGGAGTGAAAAAAGGAATCCGGTGTAAACCCGGAACTGTATCTGCAGCTGTAAATACTCGAAGTCAGCCTCATTATGTCACTGTTCAACTATAGAGCGGGAAGACGAGTCTGATATGGTATGAGTCAGAATACTTGTCAAGTCAATAGATAATGAGGACTTCAGATTAAAGTCGGATTTGGTTGCGTCTCCTAGAGTTCGCCCTACATTCATTTACCTGATTTCTTCGCGTTTTAATAATTTTTATTTTTTATACGATGAAGAAACTTTACGTTTTAGCAACAGCATTTATGATTGGAGCTAGTGCCCAGGCACAAATTATTGATTTTGAAAATTTCTTACCTACAGCTGATACCTTCGACAATGGTTGGGCAGGCAATGGTGATTTTATTTTGGACGATGTTCGTTTTTACAACAATTATGACGCCACATGGGGTTCGTGGACAGGCTTTTCAATTTCGAATAAAACAGATGTTGTAACGCCAGGTTGGGGAAACCAATTTAGTGCATGGACTGGTTCTGGCCACAATGCATCAGAATCATATGCCGTTTTCTATAGCTCGGGTAGTATTTCTGTAGATCAAGAAAATATTTCTTTGGATCAATTTAAAATAACAAATACAACTTATTCTGCTCTGTCGATGAGAGACGGTGACGGATTTGGTAAACAATTTGGGTCCATTTACAATGGAGACAGCACGGTTGTTGATGGAACAAATGGGGAGGATTTTTACCGTGTTTGGGTGTACGGAAAATCCCACGATGGATCCATGGTTGATTCTGTTGAAATATACCTCGCAGATTACCGATTCGCTGATAACAGCCAGGATTATATCGTAGATTCATGGATCGATGTAGATTTGACAGGTTTTCTATTTCACATTGGAGAGTTATCGTTTAAAATAGAGTCGTCAGATACAACCGGCGGCTGGATTAACACGCCAACTTACTTTGCCATTGACGGTTTGAATCGTACAACTTACGGCGGAATAAATGAGCAGCAACTGTCCAATATTTCGATATTTCCGAATCCTGTAAAAGACATTGTAAATATTAATGGAGAATCCGGTCATTTGATGATTACATCATTAAGTGGTGAGATACTGTTAGAGGCTGTGCATGAACAATCTACATCAGTTAATTTAAGTGAATTTCCATCTGGCGTTTATATTGTTCATCTTGAAAATGTGAATGGATCCTACAAGAGCAAAGTAGTTAAAAACTAGTGATCTTCATAAGAAATATATTTTTTGTGGGAGTACTTTTTGTACTCCCCGTTATTTCATTCGCTCAGGACACTAGTGCTTTTTTTAACGATTCTATGCGATTAGACCTTCTTCGAACTCAATATATAGAGGAAATAAGTATCAAACGAACCAAAGGTGAACGTCAAGCAATACGTCCGGTAGGTACGTGGATTTTTGAAGATAAAATTCAAAAACTATCACCAGATGATATTGGAGAATTGGCCAGCAAACTCAGCGGATCTACTGTAAGGTCATACGGTGGACTGGGAGCACTAAAATCGATTAGTACACGAGCCCTTGGAAGTCAACATACAGCAATAGTTGTTGACGGATTTAATGTATCTAATTCTCAGACAGGAATGACAAATCTTGGACAGATACAAGCCGATGGTATGGTTTCTATTCTTAGTTCTACGAATGATAATGTATCTATTTTTCTACCCGTATCAGCCTACCTCTCCGGAAATTCATTGGTTATGAATACGTTTCAGAGTCGATACGGCGATGCAAGAAATCAACTCCGTTCAAGTTTTAAATTGGGTTCATTTGGTCGTTATGAAGGTTATTTGTCAGGCGTTTACTCGAAAGATGAAAGAATAATTTTTTCAGGATACGCGAAGTATCGTTCTGCACGTGGTGATTATGATTATTCATATTTGAATGGTTTAGCTACGGAAGAGGGGGTGAGAAATAACAATGATTATGAAGATGGATTTTTCGGTGGTCAAGTTAAAATTCTTGGAAAGAAAAATGGTTCTTATCGTTTTGGTTATAGAGGTTCAATGATAGATCAAGGGCTTCCAGGAGCAGTAATACTCTATAATTCTACTGCAGATGAGCGTCTGAATACGCTTGATAATTTGTTCTATGCGGATGCCAAATTTAATTTCAAACGCTGGGAATTCCGATCTTATGCCAATTACAATTGGAATGCGATGAAGTATTTGGATCCGACCTATTTGAATGAGATTGGTTTTTTGGACAATGAATACATCAACCAAAGTACAAACCTCGGCACTGTTTTTCGTCGAAGAAGTGCTAAGGGTATTAATGTTATTGGAGGGTTGGAAGAAACGTTAAGTACATTGGTTTCCTCGGATTCTTCCTTATCAAATCCGTTTAGGTCGCATTCAAGTGGATTTGTATCGGTTTACAAACCTTTTAAGTCGGCCACAATTAAAGTACAATTATCGAGTCAATACATTTATGAATTGGCGAGTCTAAATAATAGCCCCCGTGAGTCGATAAAAGTGAATCCATCAGTTGATCTGACCTTTTTTAAGGAAGGGAGTTGGCATTTTAAACATTTGGTTTGGTACAAAAATACATTTAGAATACCTTCATTTAATGAATTGTATTACGCTACTGTTGGAAATTCAGAATTGCTACCAGAGTCAGCACACCAGATAAACTATGGTGTAAGTTCTTCGCCCAAGAACGACAAAAGGGCGAACCTAGATTTGCGTACTACTGTTTATTTCAATCGAGTCCAAAATAAGATTGTTGCTATCCCAACAAAGAATTTGTTCATCTGGTCGATGCAAAACGTCACAAATGTTAATATTTTTGGAATGGAAGGTGCAATTGATTTCTGTTGGGGTGTTGGAAAGATAGATGTAGATTTGAATGTGAACTATTCCTACCAAAAGGCAATAGACGTCACAAAAGAATCACTGAACTATGGGCATCAAATAGCTTATACACCTGAGCATCTTGCAAATTTTGATCTTCTATTTAGTAGAGGTGAATTGGGGTTTGGTATTGCGAATAATTATGTTTCAATGCGCTTCGCTCTGAATGAAAACATTGATCAGAATCGAGTTCAAGACTACCTTCTTTCTGATTTATTTATAACCTATTCTTTTGTCCTCAAAAAGGGACAAAAAATCAAACTTCAAGCTAACGTAAAAAACATTTTTGACTCATCTTACGTGTATGTGCGTTCATTTGTAATGCCGGGTAGAAACTTCTTAATATCAATGAGTTATGCGTTACATTAGTTTTCTTTGGCTTTTTGGAGTATTTGCAAGCTGCAAACCTGAACCGATACCATGTCCATCTGTCAACGAAAATTTGTCGAATGGTGCGTTGGTTCTATGTGAGGGACTCTTTCAACAAAACAATTCATCCATCTCATGGATTGATTTTTCTAAAAATGAGATCGAAAATTCATTTTTTGTTACCTCAACGAATCGTCAGTTGGGTGACACTGGGAACGATATTCAGCGCTATGGAGATAAAATTTATGTTGTTGTAAATACTTCGAGTAGAGTTGAAGTACTCTCTGCTATTAACTTTACGCCTCTTGCTCAGATTGAAATGATTGAAAATGGGATTGCAAAACAACCAAGAGCAATTGCGTTTTCAGGAAGTAAAGCATATGTTTCATGCTATGATGGTTTTGTTGATGTTATCGATACCGTTACATTACAAGTTACCAATCGAATTCAAGTGGGAAGTAATCCAGAAGGACTGGCTGTTGTAGATAATTACCTCTATGTTGCAAATTCAGGTGGGCTCAATTTTCCCAATGTAGATTCTACTGTATCAATAGTAAATCTTCTGTCGGAGTCTGAAGTGACTAAGTTGACGGTTGGCATTAATCCCGGTGCTGTCATATCTGATACCCAGGGAGATATTTATGTTGTGCGCAGAGGTGACTATGGACAGATACCTTCCAGGTTAGTTCGAATCAATACATCGTCCAATCAAGTAGCAGAAACTTTTACTTTTGATGCCGTTGGAATCGCTGAAATGAATGCTTCATTTCTGGTATACAATAATTCTTCGATCGGAATCTTTGATCCTGTTTCAGAGCAAATGACGCAAGCAAATATTTTCGACTTGTCTGAGGTAACAACGTTGTATGGAGTGACCTACAATCCTTTTGATGGATTGGTTTATGTTTCTGACGCGATGAATTACACGAATTCAGGTTATCTCCGTTCGTTTTCAGCTTCTGGTATGTATCTGGGGAGTTTTTCAGTAGGATTGAATCCTTCAAAAGTTGTTTTTTATGATTAAGTACCTATTCTTTTTGTCTCCGCTTCTGTGTTTTGGACAATCCTATGCTCCAGAGCCGGGTATAGCTGGATCAACGGCAATTCATAAAGATTCATCTGTCTTCATCGGATGGGCTACAGGTGTCACCGTTGACCGCGGACCACAGTTAATTGTGAATTCTTCATTTGGATATGCGTCCTATGGCTCAGAGTCCGACGCAACTGGTCAAGCAACAGGGACATCGGTTTTATCTCTCGGGGATGGAGGAGAGGCGATACTTACTTTTAGTGCACCAATAAGCAATGGTGTAGGCGCTGACTTTGCCGTATTCGAAAATGGTTTTTTGGACCACTATCTTGAACTGGCTTTTGTAGAAGTGAGCTCTGATGGTATCAATTATACGCGATTTGATGCAATAAGTGAAATACAAACATCATTACAATTAACGAATTTTGATACGGTAAACTGTGCCTACGTGACTAATTTTGCAGGGAAGTACAGAGCAAACTTTGGAACCCCCTTTGACCTTGAAGAGCTGTCGGGCACAACGGGTTTGGATATATCAGCAATTACCCATGTAAAGATTATCGACGTTGTGGGTAATCTCGATCCGCAGTTTGGAACATTCGACAGTCAGGGTACAATCATAAATGATCCATACCCAACGATGTTCGAATCAGGTGGTTTTGATCTCGATGCTGTAGGAGTGATACATTCTGATTTATTAGATTTGACCGCACCGACTTCTTCAATTGTGATATATCCCAATCCTACAAATGGAATCTTTCGAATTTGCTCTAATGAGGATTATAATGTAAAGGTATACAGCTCGAGTGGTCGATTGATACTAGAGGATAATCGTCCTGATAGTATTGATTTGAGTGCTTTTGATTCGGGTTGTTTTTTTGTTCATTTGATTTATGAAAAAATGAACTTCGTGCAAAAAGTGATGAAATACTAATGGAACATTTATCAAAACGTTTTTGGCAAAATAGATACGAAAAAGAAACGATTGGCTGGGACTTGGGAGAAGTTTCAAAACCAATTAAAGTATATTTTGATCAAGTTCAAGAAAAAAATCTACGGATTTTAATTCCAGGTTGTGGCAATGGGCATGAGGCAGAATATTTGTCGCGTCTTGGGTTTACAAATGTTCATGTTGTTGATTTCGCTGAAACTGCTTTGGCCAATTTAAGATCGAGAATACCAAGTTTTCCTATCAGTCATATACATTTGGGCGATTTTTTCAATCATGATGGTGTTTATGATATAATCGTTGAGCAAACAATGTTTTGTGCGATAGACCCGTTGCTGCGACAATTGTATGCGGATAAGTGTCATGAATTACTTGTCGACGGTGGAAAGTTGATTGGACTCATGTTTGGTGTTGAATTTGATGGAGGTCCTCCATATGGTGGAAATGCGGAGGAATATCAAAATTATTTTCGTCTCTTTTCCAAGGTCAGTTTCGAAGAGTGTTACAATTCTGTAGCCTCGAGGAGAGGATCAGAGTTGTTTATTCAAATTCAAAAATAGGCGATAATTTAGGTTGTTACTCCTAGATTAATGTCCCAAAGGAATTCTTTCCCCTGCGGTAATTTCAACATTCAAGGTGTTTTCTTTAGGTGGGATAGGACAGGAATACCGATATGAATAAGCGCAATAGGGATTATAGGACATATTGAAATCAACTATTACTTTTTTTGATTTCGGCCTTTCAAAATCCAAAAAGCGTCCAGCACCATAGGTTTGGATCCGCGTGGTTTTGTCTTTGAATGGGATGAATAAATAATTTTTATATTTCTTTCTATTGCGCTTTAAAAGATCGATGTTTTGATAGACTGTTAATTGACAAGGAATAGAATCAATGGTAAAATAGATATATCCAAATCTCCTGTAAATAGGAAGTCGTTCAGTGGATGTTGGCATCTCGAATTTTTCTCCTTTGTCTTTTATAAATAATGCAGGTATTTGAAAGGATGAATCAAATGGATAGTAATCTAGTCCTTGAAAATCGGCAATTTCTTCAGTTGTTAGGTAATTACTGCTAGTATCAGTCAACTCATTTAGGTGTTGTTTTCGCATTTTGGCAATATCGGTCTCAGACAGTTGTGCATGACTAGAGCACGAACAGATCAGTGATATTGTAAGAAGTATACTTTTCATATTGATAATTTATACTTTATTTCTTGCACCAAATATTGAACTTCCGATTCGCACCATTGTACTTCCTTCTTCAATAGCGATTTTATAATCCCCGCTCATTCCCATTGAAATATGTTCAAACGCATCATTAAATTTAAAAAAGTGGCTCTTGACAATTTGAAAGTATCCTTCAAGACTTCTAAATTCATCTCTGATTTGTTCTTTATTATCAGTGAAAGTCGCCATTCCCATTAAACCGACAATTGAAATATTTTGCATTTCTATAAAGTCATTCGAACCCAATAGATTTTTGACTGCAACGAAGTCCATACCAAACTTGGATTCTTCTTTTGCAATATGAAACTGCAAAAGGCACCGGATTATACGTTTGTTTTTTGCTGCTTGCTTATTGATTTCTTTGAGTAGTTTAATGCTGTCAACTGCATGAATTAAATGAACAAATGGCGCTATAATTTTGACTTTATTTGTTTGTAAATGACCTATCATATGCCACTCAATATCTTTAGGTAATTCCTGTGCTTTGAGAACCAATTCCTGAGCTTTGTTCTCGCCAAAAATAAGCTGTCCATTGTCATATGCTTCCAATAGATCACTCACAGGTTTTGTTTTGGAGACAGCAACAAGAGTGACATTATCAGGTATGTCTTGACGTATACGTTCCAGATTTTCTTTTATCATTCGTTAATGTTATAAATCGTCAATCCACTTCGTAATTTTGGTTCTACCCATGTTGATTTGGGTGGCATTGTCATGTTATGATCTGCGACACGTTTTATTACGCTAATGTCGACAGGATAGAGGAAAAAACCAATTTTAAATTTCCCCATTCCTATTTTTCTTTGGATCGATTCTAAATCGCGCTTACCGCTTATAAAGTCAATATTCGTATCTGTTTTTAAGTCATTTATTCCAAGGAGTGGTTTCAATACGAAATTTGTAAGTATTTCAGCATCCAAACACTCCACTGGATGTGATTCATTAATGATTTCAGGAGCGCAGGTTAGGCGGTACCAATCTCCTTCAATGCACATTGTTATTTGATGTGTTTCACTCGGTTTCTCGGCAACAAATAATTCTTCAATTTTAAAATTCTTTCTCAGTTTATTGAGGAATTCCTCTTTTGATAGTCCATTTAATGTTTTTATTAGCCGATTGAATTCTAATATTTGTAACCTCCGTTCGTTCAGGAAGAAAGCGAGAAAATAATCTTCATTTGGGAAGTGTCCTTGTCCTTTTTGGCTTCTCCAGTTTTTTAAACCGGCCGATGATGCACTTCGGTGATGTCCATCACAAATGTATAGTGAATCAATACTATCAAACCCATTTTTGATACTCTCTGTTTCCTTTTTGTTGAAAATCCACAATTCATGTTTTACCTTATCTGTGGTAGTGTATTCATACTCTGGGCGTTCCTTCGTCTTGTTATACAAGAGAGGTTCTATTAAATTTTCTATATCGGAATAGGATAGGAGTACAGGCTCTGCATTGTAGCCAACAATATTTAAATAATTCATGAACATTTCTTCTCTATTCGTAAGGGTAGCTTCATGCTTTTTAATCTTATCTTCTTTGTACTCTTGTACATTTGCGCCAGCAACGATCCCCATATACTCGTGTTCTTCAGTTGTTTGACGGTATAGGTATATGTGCTCATTTTTATCTTGTTTAAGAATGCCATTATCAATGAATTCATGATAAGCATCGCTTACAGAGGCAAAACGCTCGTTGGAGTTTGGTTCTGTTTTGTGTTTTTCTCCAAACTCAGGATTAATAATGTGCAAAAACGTGTAGGGATTGTCCTCTAGTTTCGCCTTAAGTACAATATCTTTATAGGTGTAGTAAGGTCGTGTTGCGACGAGATGTACTTTGTCACGTGTCGGACGAATTGCTTTGAATGGACGGATTTTTGCCATTGTAGTTCACTTGAATTATATTGACTACAAATGTCGTAATTTTTTCTTGACCAATGAAAAAAAGGCGAACCGTCGGTTCGCCTTTAACTCTTCTATTAGATTAGATATATTTCACATCACATTCGATCGTTCTAGAAAGTGCCAAAATTGCTAATAATTGTATCAGCTAATTCTGTCCCTATTCGATCTTGCGCTTCAATAGTTGCAGCTCCAACATGAGGGGTACAAGCAATATTTTCATTATTCAATAAATCTTTTCTTGGGTTGGGTTCATTTTCAAATACATCAAGGGCAACAGCAGCAACTTTTTTTGATTCCAGTGCATGAATTAATGCATCTTCATCAATTACACCACCTCTTGCTGCATTAACGATACGTACTCCATTTTTCATTGCAGCAAATTCGGCTGTTGAAATGACAGCTGATCCATCAGCTTGTTTTGGTATATGAAGTGAAATGTAATCCGCGTCAGCAATTTCAGGCATCATATCTGAAACAGGAGTAATCGTTGTGCTGGCTGAAACGCCATTACCTAAATTGAGTATTATATTTCTTGTTTCGGTGTAGGTATCGATAGCGACGACGTTCATACCACATCCTAGTGCATATGAAGCAAGGTTTTGACCAATTCTTCCGAATCCAACAATGACTAGTTTTTTGCCCCTTAATTCAATTCCTTTACCGTATTTTTTTTTCAAAACTTTGAAATCGCCATCGGACATATTCTTATAGGAATCATGAAGTGATCGGGAGATTGAGAAGAGGTGTCCCATAACCAATTCTGCTACTGATTGACTTGATGCTCCGGGAGTATTGACTACCAAACGTCCATTTTCACGCCCGTATTCAACATCTATATTGTCCATTCCAACGCCGCCACGTCCAATGAGTTTTAGATTGGGGCAAGCATCAATTAAATCTTTTCGCACTGTTGTTGCACTTCGTACCAACAATGCACCAATGTTTTCGCTATTAATGGTTTGAATCAAATCATGCTGTTCTACCTTATCCGTAAGTACCACATAGCCTGCGGATTCAAGTACATCTATTCCGGCTTGAGATATTCCGTCATTTGCTAACACCTTCATTTTTTATTGTTTTTTTGTTTTAAAATCGCGCATCACTTTGGTGAGCACTTTTACACTTTCTATAGATAACGCATTATACATCGAGGCCCTGTAACCACCAACTGAACGGTGTCCCTTTAGACCAACTATACCTGCCGCATGCCATGCTGCATCAAAAGCTGCTTTGTCAGCATCATCTTCCAATAAAAAAGTAATGTTCATATTTGAGCGATCCTCAACAGGAACTGTTCCTGTAAATGCTGGGTTTCGGTCAATTTCACCGTAAAGTTCATCTGCTTTTTCTTGATTTCTTTTCTCAGCCGCTATTACGCCTCCATTTGCAATTAAATCTCGGAGATTCAACATTGCGGTGTAGACAGAAAATACAGGCGGTGTATTCATCATTGAACCCTTATCAGAATGATTTTTAAGGTTTAAGTATTTTGGCATGAATTCAGAAGTTGATTTACCTAATATTTCATCTTTTACGATGTATAATGTAGCACCCGCAGGCCCGAGGTTTTTTTGCGCACCTGCGTATATGATATCGAATTTTGAAACATCAACAGGTCTTGAAAAGATATCCGAAGACATGTCGCAGACTAAAGGGAGATTTGTGTCTGGAATTTCGTGAAACTGAGTACCAAAAATTGTATTGTTCGAGGTGTAATGAATGTAATCAACATCTGTGGGTACGGCTGCACCTTTTGGAATGTAGCTGAAGTTTTTATCTTCAGATGATGCAAAAATATCTACGTCAAACCCAACGGCTTTCGCCTCGTTTATTGCTCCTTTGGCCCAAGTTCCCGTGTTTATGTAACCTGCTTTTTTTGTCTGACGCATCATGTTAAGTGCAGCGATTGTAAACCCAAGAGATGCTCCTCCTTGAATGAAGAGCACTGTATAGCCTTGTGGCACGTCTAGGGCTTTTTTTACAAGTTCCTGTGCTTCTTCCATTACGGCTACAAATTCAGGGCTTCGATGCGAAATTTCTAGAATAGATAACCCATTAAAATCAACGACTGCTTCTGCAGCCTCCTTGAAAACTATTTGAGGAAGTATACAAGGTCCAGCTCCAAAGTTGTGTTTCATGTTGTTCGTTTGAAATAATTATATTAAAAAAAAGTCTCGGCAGAACCGAGACCGATACTATTCGTCCTTCTTTTTTTCTGCGGGTTTTTTGGCTGCAGGTTTTTTGGCTGCGGTTTTC
>Ga0233397_1000376_pt1 | contig 22445 bp, 17 predicted proteins | sample 35DmetaG_FD_189957 | JGI IMG/M metagenome (GOLD analysis project Ga0233397, IMG submission 189957) | Seawater microbial communities from Monterey Bay, California, United States - 35D | ecosystem: Environmental > Aquatic > Marine > Coastal | place: USA: California | collected 2016-10-20
GCTGAGTCATTTCATCCTATATATACACCAAAGAGATATCGCAACTATTTCGGTCAGATGCTAGAGCATAGTCCATTCTGTGAGCGTGACTATAAGCTACCCACAGATCTAGAGACGCACGATGAAAAAGGTGAATTCAAAATGAAAATCAAGAAGCAAGGTATGCTTCATGAATTAACATATATAACACATCCATTTGATGTGATTGGGTGGGATGGTTATAATTTCCCTTACGGATTTTCAATTCACAATTTCGAACCGATTACTGGTAGAGTGCACCAGCCACCACCGGTTCATCAGACATTTGAGACTTCAGCTTTTGTAATATGTTACCAGCACCCTACAATCATAGTAATATTGATTCGGATGAGATGCTATATTATGTAGACGGAGACTTTATGAGTAGAAACGATATTGGCCCTGGATACATCACACTACATCCAGGAGGAATACCTCATGGCGCGCATCCAGGAGCCTATGAACGAAGTATCGGCCAAACTAAAACTGATGAGCTAGCCGTTATGATAGATACATTCAAACCATTGATGATAACTCAGGCAGCAATGGATATCGATGATGGTAAATATTACAAATCTTGGTTACCACATTGATCCAATTATTGGAGTGTACAATATTTTTAAAATAATCCTAAATGAAAAAATATAATTATGAAGAGTTGGGCAAGTGTCGCAGATAATAGTGATTTCAGTATATATAATATCCCTTTTGGCATATGTAGAAAAAACGATCACACTTTCGTAGCAAGTAGAATCGGTGATGAAGTAATCGACTTAAGTAAAGTCGCTAATCAAGGAACATTTGACCATCTAGGCATAGAATCTGAAGTATTGTCATCTAACTACTTAAATGACTTTATCTCTCAAGGTAAAGAGATTACAAATGGAGTACGTCTAGCCATACAAAAGGAATTGACGGATTCCGACTCAATACTTAATAAAGATAAATCTCCGTTTACCCATATCTCAGAAGTAGAAGTATTATTACCTATTTATGTAAGAGACTATACTGACTTCTATAGTAGTATAGAACATGCTACTAATGTTGGAAAAATGTTTAGAGATCCTGAAAATGCATTACTTCCTAACTGGAAACATATCCCAGTAGGTTACCATGGTCGAGCATCATCTATCCTAGTGAGCGGTCAAGATATCCATAGACCGATCGGACAGACAAAACCAGTAAATGGTCCGCCAGTATTTGGTCCAAGTCAGAGATTAGATTTCGAATTGGAAATGGGATTTGTGATTGGCAAACCTACCGCAGTGGGATCTCGTATTCCTACTGCTGAAGCTGAGCATCACATCTTTGGATTAGCACTATTTAATGACTGGTCAGCAAGAGATATACAAAAGTGGGAATATGTACCGCTAGGCCCATTTCTAGGAAAAAACTTTGCCTCATCACTTGGTGCATGGATCGTAACAATAGAAGCCTTAGAACCATTCAAAGTCACAGGTCCAGTACAAGATCCTCCGGTACTCCCTTACTTAGAGTATAGAGGAGATAGTAATTACGATATCAAATTAGAAGTATCTATCATCACTCCAGATGGTCAAGAGAAAATTGTATCTAAATCCAACTTTAAATATATGTATTGGAATATGATGCAGCAGCTAGCGCACCATACAGTCAATGGATGCAATATCAATATAGGAGATCTCATGGCCTCTGGGACTATCAGTGGGAAGGACGAAAGCAGTTACGGATCTATGTTAGAGATCTCATGGGCTGGTAAGAATCCTATAGAGATGCCTGACGGAACATTCCGAAAATTTCTAAATGATGGTGATACTGTAGTGATGAGAGGCTATGCAGAGAAAGGAGAAATGAGAGTAGGATTAGGCGAAGTAAGAAGTAAGATATTGCCTGTAAAGAATTAGTCACCTCCACTCCACATGCATCTAAAAAGGCTCACTTTAGACTTCAACAGCATTGACAACTAAGTTACTTTTTTTAGAGATATACATGGTTTTGATGTTGAGTATAGAGTGAATCTAGTTTCAATAACTATAAGAACAACAACCTTAGAATTTGTGCATTCAAATATCAAAACTTTGGATTCACAATTTATTGAATAACTCAAAAGTATATACTGAAAGCTAGACAGAGATAGATCTTCTAAAATTGAGATCAGCATTGATTATTTTTGTTGCCTAATTACACCATTAAAAAAACATATTGTCCCTCAGAAATAGAAAGTAATGCCACTACCCTTCACTGCAGCGATAATACAAAATAATAAAGAGTAAAATATGACTTACGGAAATGAAATAATGCGTATATTCTTCAAAAGATAACATTATGTATATTTCAAATCATAAATGACAAAAGTCGTATTAATAAGAAATAATAAGAATAGAAATGATCTGAGATAAATCATTTTGACTCTAAAATCCTTATTCAATCTACTTCCGATGATATCTCTAAAGTCAAGACTTTTCAAATATGTGTGAAGCAAGTAATCAAAACCATAATTACACCTATAGGAATTAGTCCTTCTTTCCAAAGGCTAATTTCTATTTTGGATTGAAGAGTAAGCTAGAGAACGTAGAAATAATAAACGGATACAATCATTGTTATTGACAATATAATCGTTATTGATATTGTACTTGACAATGACTATAAAGTACTCTTGAGAATCTCCTCTTCAGTACTTTTCGATGAAAATTTATTCAAATGAAAGTTATAATCCCAGCTGACTATTTTATTCAATAATGACATGACTGAGATACCCTTATTCGTAAAAGTCGTTCTCTACTGCATAAATAGTAGCGGCGGTAGCACCCAATACTGGAGCAATGACAGGTCCTATAAAAGGAATCAAAAGTAATCCTAGATAAACTGTTCCTAAACCTACCGTATCTAATCTATGGTCTCGTATATATCCAATACTATCAGCTACTCGATAATGTCTCTCCATCCAATAATCTAAGATACCGAAACCTGCATAATATGCCTGCACTAAAAATATCAAAGGCGCAGTCACAACAGCCGCACCAGGAAATAAACTAAATATCAAAAGTCCAATTGTTATGATTAACTCTTTGGATAGATTCCTAAGATTGATACGAATACTTCTCACTAGATCAGAAATCATAGTTTTAATTGAAAACTTGGGTGACACATAATCATCATTCATTTGTCGCTCAATAGAATCGGACATATAACTCATAATAGGAGAAACCATAATAAGCAAAAGATATTTTAAAGAAAACAAACCCAATGCAAAGAGGGTGATTCTAGATGTCCAATCACTGAACTTATCTATGATACCAGATCCAGTCTCCCAAGGATAAAAGTATCGCATCCAAGTACCAAGAACATCGCCAAGATATACACTTGCGCTCGTCACTCCTGCAGCAATAATAAGACTGACGATTCCACTAAATAAAAAATATTTCAGCAATCCATATTTACCAATACTTTTAAGTACTCTGAGATAAGCTAATATTCCGTTCATATTAAGTTGCAATTCGATTTCTAATCCATATTACTCAATATCCTTTGAAGACGTTCCAATAAATAGACAAATTGATGATTTATATGGATGAGTATTTTTCAACTGATAGACTACATAACTATAAAAGTAATATTTAAATACTTGAGATGAAATTACCCCCATTGTTTCTTCGACTCATTTCATTACTTAAGAATGATAATGTATTTTCTTTTATAAAAAAAAGCAGCTGTCACTTTCGGGACAGCTGCCATATAATTTTAAAAACCTAAAACTCTTTTACACTTCTTTTTTCTTTCTCTTAGTTTTGAATAACTCAACCAACTCCTTGGGTTTCATGAAGTTTAGGTCTAGGAATGTACTCTTGACAAACTTCTTGATGTCTTGATAATCTCTACCTCTCTTGTCAGTATATGCCTTAATCAGACGTTTTATATATCTAAGGCTAAGATCTTTCACATCTTGGTTAAACTTCTGATTAGAGAAGATATTAATGTATAGTATAAACGTCTTAGTCACTTGAAAATACTCAGCATAGCTATCCGTATCTAGGTTGTCTAAGAATCCAGTGAAATTTGTAAATATCGTTGACCTAAGATTTTCATTTTCTTCAGATAAGCCTTCGTGCTGATCGTGATATTTTCTTACTGCTTCGATACTATTCTCATGGACATATCCATTATTATGTAATAGCTCCATCAAAGTATAGTATTCTTCTAGATTACCACCCACTTTGGCAGCGTGAACTAGCTTAGCCATACGCATATCTGATTCTGCCGTAACTAGTATGCCCTCCTTACGGAATGCAGATAGTTTTTCAAAAAATGCATTTTTCAATGCTGTAGCATCGTCATTAAGTTTAGCTAATTGTTTAGAATATTCTTTTTGCTCTGCCACATTGAGATCGTAGTACATACCTATGATCATCATAGTCTCAAGATACTCATCATGGTTACTGATCGCATCATTAGATATAAAGGTTAGTAAGTGCTTATGTAGACTCTCGTTGTTATACTCTCCTCTAATTCTATATAGAAGAAATGCTCTTAGAGAGTGATAATTAGACTTAAGCTCTCCTGTAGTCTGTGGAAAATCCGTAGACAGAAAGTTAAGACTCTCAAACTGCTTTTGATATTTTTTCAATACTAAAGCTCTGTTTGCCGGTACTCTTAGGTGATCAGACTTCTGGCTCTCTAGAAAACTTCTTACGCGCTTATTATTGATGCTTTCCACAAGATTTGTGATCCATATATCACTACTAAGCGCAAATCCCACTTGTACAGATTGACCGATACGCTGCTTTATCATTTCAAAATTGGCGCTATTGGCTATATCCATTAGAATCTCTCTAAAGTGATCTTGTGGTTGTCTATACTTGGTATTGCTATCTACTGCGCCTCTAAGCACAGAGTACCCTACTACCTTAGGTATATATAGTCCTTCGTATCCATCATCAAGCAGTACTTTCTCAAATGACTCTAGCTGTAATGGATTATCGTTAGCTACTCTTAGATATAGCTCTTGAATTTCCGGTTCAATCTCTGCTACCAATGTTTTATAGTCATCATCTTCCTCTTCATCTAGATATTTTTCTAGATGAGCAGATGCTTGTATTTTCGTTTTGATCTCTTCAAGTTCTGAGAGGTATTTTTTATCTAATGCTTCCATTTGATATGATTTTACTGGATACATACCCTTTCACCATTGTTCCAATTAGTGCAAGAGCAAGTTATCCCATTATTTAATAATAATTGTATAAAAACTTAGAAACCCAGTAAGACGCATGTCAAACCGGGTTTCTATAAATTTCGCTGAGAGGTTAAATCATCAGCTGTATCTGCGAAGATCTCATGTATATGGCACGTTTGCCTATGCGATCTACTATGTAATTTTGTGATGCAACACTAAAATAGGAATTTTATTCCGCATCCTTAGTTTCAGTCGGCGTTTCTGCCTCTACTTCTGCTGCTTCTTCAACTTCTGCTGGTGCTTCTTCAACTTCTGCTGCTGCTTCTTCAACTTCTGCTGCTGCCTCTTCAACTTCTGCTGGTGCTTCTTCAACTTCTGCTGGTGCTTCTTCAACTTCTGCTGGTGCTTCTTCAACTTCTGCTGCTGCTTCTTCAACTTCTGCTGCTGCTTCTTCAACTTTCTCTGCCGGTGCTTCTGGAGAGCTTTCTTCTCTGAATGCCGCTTCAGCTTGTTCATCTCTCTTAGGAGCGACTGGAGCTTTCACTTCACCATCAACAATTTTTCTAAAATCAATTAACTCCTGAGCAGTCTCTGCTTTACCAGCATCAATCTTAGTTTGCTTCTCAGCTAACCATGATTCTAATTTAGCATCCGCTTGCTCTTGAGTATGTGCACCTTTAGTTACACCCCTTTGAAGGTGCTTCATGTACATAACTCCTGTAAATCTAAGGATAGCTCTTGCAGTATTAGTAGGCTGTGCCCCTTTTTCTAACCATTCGAAAGCTTTAGCTCTATCTATCTCGATAGTTGCAGGCTTTGTCATTGGGTTATACATACCGATTCGCTCGATAAATTTACCATCTCTTGGCGCTCTAGCATCTGCTATTACAATATGGTAGTATGGTCTCTTTTTCCGACCTTGTCTTGTTAGCCTAATTTTTACTGGCATAGTATTAAAATTTAATTGGTTAAACCATTACCTATCTTAACTGATATCAGCGAACAGGCTTTCAAATATTACTAATTAGATGACGTAGACAGAATCTACATAGTCTAAGCGAGCGCAAAATTAATATAATAAATGATACCGTGAGGATTTTCCTTAAATATGATTTAATCTTTGATCCACTATAGATTGATCACTATAAACCAAAGATCGATAACTTTAGACTTTACACCTAATACTGCCCAACTACCCTTCCTTCTTGATAGTCTCTGTCTCCTCCCCGAAATATTGGGCAAAACGCTGAATATCATTAGCGAGTTTGGTGTTATTAGTTGCTTTGAAATATGTATCTCCCATAGACTTGAGTGCCTGATAGACAAATCTGTCCATCTCTATCACTTGCAATTCTTCAGTCCATAGGTCTATCTTGAAGGTATCCTTATATTCCTTATCAAATAATGACAACATCATAGCTTTTGCACTTTGTAGACCTGTGCCACTTGGATTATCATCGGATTTCCACTCTATACCGATTGGATGATTATCATCATTGAGTTTTACGTTGATCTGTATTTGTGAAGTCTTAGCCATGTCTATCTCTGATTATTATTCGTTGCAAATGTAGGGCTATCTATTCATTTTCATATATTGGAGTGAAATTAACATATTGTTAATTTCGGATAATGCCGTAAAAAAGTGCTTCGTCTTGTTAATCAAGCTTTACTACTTATTTGTACAATAGTCCATTTATCTAATGCGAGAGCGAAGACAAGTAATACTAACTTTTAGATGATAGATTCTATACTAGCTGACAATAACACATTTGTCAGATTTGGCCCTGAGCATTGGATTTCACTTGCAGTTTGGTGGAGTATTGGAATTATTATAATGTATCTCGGCCGCAACCAATGGAACGAAACACAGCAAAAAAAGTGCATTTTCTACTTTGCACTTATTATTGCGGCCACTCAACTATTCAAGATTTTTGCACGACTATATTTAGGCACATTTGATATTACAACAGATCTTCCTTTGGAGCTTTGTAATATTATGTCGCTAATCATGCCATTTATTATGCTAAACAAATGGAGATTTGGATGGTCTATTATGTTCTTTTGGATATGTGCAGGTACCGCACAAGCAATGGTCACACCAACACATATTGAAGCTTTTCCGAATTATGAGGCTCTCAGATACTGGGCAGTACATGTAGGACTTCCTATTATTGCTATATACGGAGCAGTCGTATATGGATGGAGAGTGACTTGGAAAGACGCATTATTCTCCGCTATAGGCCTGAATCTAATAGCTTTAGTAATCTACTTTGCCAATCTAATATTTGACTCCAACTATATGTACCTCAATGCTAAGCCACCTGGAGTAACAATATACAGTATTCTCGGCCCATGGCCTTGGTATATTCTGAGTTTAGAGGGAGTCATATTTATCCTATTTAGTTTATTGTTGATTCCTTTTGAGTGGTTATCCTATCTAGATAAAAAAAACGAAAAGGCAATTCCCCAAACAAAAGCCATTGATTAAAATGGTGAACTGGATAAATTTGATTTGTAAGCCTATATACTTTACAAAGAAATACTAATTTATTATGATGACATGGATAAGATACGTGTTATCACCATAATTGAAATCAAATGTCCTACCGAAAATTAGACCCAGTTTATGGTCTTCAAACCAACAAATTAATATCTCTTCTTAATCAAACGGCATTTATATGGTAGAATTAATAAGTAAGCAAAATAAAACCTACTCCAAGTTTGTAGTTCGGTAAAATATTGACTCATTGGTTTAATAAGATTTACAACCTTATAAATATGTTAACACTTGAGGAAATACTCAAAGAAAGGAAGCCTAATATATAGGGTGTGATCAACGAAATAAAATGCAATAGTGTGAACAAGATATTAGCCTATACCCTATTAGCTTACAAACGTCGTCATCAAACAATAATCAAAGATCTTTATCAATTTTTTTTGCATTTGCCTAAATTTAATAGAGAAATAGATTACTTGCAAAAGCTGAAAAATAATCACAATGATGATAAGATATAGTCTATCATACTAACATCTCTATCATTTGATAAGGTACAATTGTTGATTATCACATTTATGAGTTAGGTAAAAATAGATTTTAATACAACGAAAAACCTTTCTTTGCATATAAATGTAAAAAATAGGAGTTTTTAGCAAATAAACAATTTGAGGCGATTCTATTAGACATTTCACTAACAGACAAAACAATACCGATGATAAAAAGCACAATTTCCTCATTCGTTCTTTTTCTAGCTAGTTCTTGCGTTTCATTGGCACAAAATGTCCCAATACTAGACTTTTCAGTTAATAATTTTGGGCAAGTCCAATTGGGAATAGAAGCAAAGGCTGATAAATATTACGTTTTAACTACTTTACACCAACCTAATCTTACTTATGAGTCGCCAACTTCCATAACTATGGGTGTAGATGGAAATATGATAATCTCTGAGCCTCTTGCCGCTTTTCCTCAACAAAACTATAAGATTACTGAACATTCGATTGCCAACCCAGATGATACAGATGGAGATGGTATAGATGACATTACAGAATTTAATGATATGCCCAGACAAGCACCACTTAACTTTGCTGAGGCTATTGATTTCACAGATGGTACAACCTCAATAGACAATGCTGAAACTTTCGCTAGTATGGCGGTAGTAGCCGATGTACCCTGGGCGCCTTTTCTCAATGGCCAACAATTTGTGAAATTCGGAATACTGGATAGAGACACTGATGAACCAAAGGTATATTTTATAAATAGTAACACATGGTTTATTCATGCAGAATTTTTCAATGCGATTCCAGCAACTGTTAATGGAGATGATGGCTCGGGCGAAATAGTTTTCAACCCTAATGAAATACTTCCTAATGGAGTAATTGGAAGTTATTCATTTAATTTCTCATTTGGAGACGCAATGTCTTTCGAAGCGACACAAAGAACGTTTGAATTATTAGCTGCTAATATGCCATTCCTTCAAAATAACTTCCAACATTTTATTGGAGATGGAGGAGAGATACAACACGAAACACAATATGCAGATGACTTTATTGGATCAAGGATAAATGTTGTTTTAGAATCTGAGGTTTTTGGAGATATAGATTATATACCATTCAACGAAGCAGAAGGTTTTGGCTTCTTTAGAAAAATGGAATTGGATGAAAATCCAGGATCTAGGGATATTGTACTCTACGATGCATTACCTAATTCATTACCCAGAGTAGGAGGAATAATTACTTCAGTAGTTCAGACACCTCTATCTCATGTCAATTTGAGAGCTATACAAGACAATGTCCCTAATGCTTATATTAAAGAACCATTAGCTATCCCTCAGATTACTAACCTTTTAGGCAAGTATATTTACTACAAAGTAACCGCAGACGAATACGAAATTCGAGAAGCTAGTGTAGAAGAAGTCAATGAATGGTATGAAAATATAAGACCTACTCAACCACAAATCCCTGAAAGGGATCTTAGCCAGACAAGTATATTACCATTGGATGACATAGAGTTTGAAATGTCCGTTGCTTTTGGGGCTAAATGTTCAAATGTAGCTACTATGAGAAGATTTGGATTACCAGAAGGCACAATCCCTAATGGATTTGGTATACCATTCTATTTCTATGATGAGTTTATGAAGTATAATGGATTTTACGATGATGTACAGACCATGATAAATAATCCAGATTTCATTAGTGATCTAGAGACACGTATAGACATGCTTAAAGATTTCCGAAAAGAAATAAAGGATGCCCCTATGCCACAATGGATGCTAGATGAACTTCAAGCTATGCATGATATGTTTCCAGAAGGTACATCGGTGCGATGTAGATCTAGTACTAATAATGAAGATTTACCTGGATTTAGTGGCGCAGGATTATATACTTCCAAAACACAGCATCCTGATGAAGGTCATATATCAAAATCGGTGAAGCAAGTTTATGCCAGCATGTGGAATTTCCGAGCATATGATGAAAGAGATTTTTATCGAGTAGATCAATACATAGCCGCAATGGGAATTTTATGCCACCCAAATTTTGAGGATGAAAAATCCAATGGTGTAGGAGTAAGTATAGATCCAGTATTCAATACAGAAAATACATTTTACCTCAATACTCAAGTTGGTGAATTCTTAATTACAAATCCTGATGCCAATTCAATTCCTGAAGAAATTCTATTGTATCAAGACCCAGATGAAGGCTACTTGGTGTTAAGGAATTCTAATTTGGTGCCAATTGGTCAGTTAGTTATGGGTGAGGAATACCTTAACCAAATGAGAGATTATCTCCAAATTATACATGATGAATTTGCTCTATTATATAATGTGGTTGGTGTAGAAGGATTTGGAATGGACATCGAATACAAAGTGACTGCTGAAGACCAATTAATTATTAAGCAAGCTAGACCGTGGGTCTCATTTTGGGCAGATATCAAATCTACATTTGATCTAGGCGTAGAACAACTCACAGCACCGGCTACTTCCGCTAGTTTGGGAGATGCAGAAATAGTCAAGATCCAAATTGACAATAAAGGAATCCGAGTTATGAAAGACTTTGAAATTTCTCTCTTTGTTGATAATCAATTTGTTGAAACTTTAGAAATTTCAGATGAAGTTAATCCTCAAACTTCTGCTGAATTTCAATTTAATATTCCTCAAGACTTTTCTACTGTAGGTGACTATGACATTAGAGCTATAGTGGCACATGTTGAAGATGGTTATGGTGCTAATGATACATTAGATATAGTACTCAGTAAATTACATCCTCTCGAAGGCGGAATTACTATTGTAAAAGGTATATCCAAATGTGAAAGCCAAATAGATATTACCGCTAATGTTACTAACTATGGAGAATCTACTTTCTATGACACTGAAATAGAGATAATTGTCAATGGATTAGTCGTCGATACAATTAATTATGACTTTGGTATTCCGTACTTAGTTGATGTAGACATATTAATTCCAATCACAGAAAATATTCAACAATTCGACAATCAAATTACATTAAATTTATTAAGAGTAAACGAAGAACAAGATGCTGTTTTAAATAACAATACAGCAATGATTAGCACTGATTTAGATTCTACTCATGATTATATAACCATAATAATAAATGCTGATAATTACCCTCAAGAAACATCTTGGGCTATATACGATGAGTTGAATAATGAACTTATTGAGACTGGCGAATTATCCCCACAAGATTCGGCATATGCACAAGAAGTTTGTGTGGATTATACTTCTTGTTTATCCTTAACAATCTTTGATTCTTATGGTGATGGAATATGCTGTGGATATGGTATTGGAGATTTTTTATTGACTAATTCAAATGGTGAGATACTTTTTACTAACAATGGCGAATTCGGTAGTCAAGCAATAGAGTTATTCTGTCCTAATGGAGAAGGTTGTACGTTTACTACAGATATCGAAACTACCTTAGCCTCAAATGAAGAGGCTACAGATGGCACTATCACAATCAATCCTATTGGTGGATTTGCGCCTTACGAATTTAGCATCGACGGTGGTGCAACATTTGTATCTAACAACGCTTTCACAAATCTAGCTCCTTCCGATTATATGATAGTAGTAAGGGATGCTTCCAAAACATGCTTCCAAGAAGAAACGATAACTGTGGACTACGATATACTAGAAAGTATAAATGATATTTATTTAGGCAACATCAAAGTATATCCTAATCCTACAAGAGAGAATTTCATTATCGAGATAGATGAATCTTTCGAGGTACTCCGAGATATTAATATTGAAATATATGATTTTCTAGGAAGGTTAACTCAAAGTAATACAATCTCTAGAAATAGTCAAAATCTTAAAACTTCATTGTCGTTAGCGGAATATAATTCTGGTAGCTACATAGTAAAATGTTACAATGAGAATTTTGAAGTTCATTTTAAAGTGATAAAGATTTAAGCGAGATCATACTTATAAATAATACAGTTATAGAAGATGACCGTTTACCTCTAATGAAATAAATAGACATTTATTTTAATGCCTATATTTCATTCTACCCAACTTCAGTCAATAACAAATTACATCCTCGAGCTTCGGACATATCCAGTCTCCCAGTTAATACTAATTGATTTTTACTATTGATATATCCAGTATCCTCAGTCATGATGAATGAGCAACTATCAATATTAGCTAAGTCAGTAAGACAGACCACTCCTTGCTTTCCTATAGCTGAAGGTGATAAAGGATCTGTAATATCCATGATCTTCGCGCTAAGAAATATATTTTGATCGAAAGCTCCAAATCCAATCGAATAGAGTTGAGAACTGAGTTCTGTCATACCATACTCGGAGTAAATAGATGATACACCAAAAGACTCTTGCAACCGTCTGTGCATCTCAGCCTTAGGGAGCTCTTTTCTTTGGCCTTTCATTCCACCAGTTTCCATAATGATCAAATCAGGAAAGTCTAATGCATACTTCTCAGCGAAATCCATCAAGGCAAAACTGACACCGAAAAGTACAGTGGGCTTTCTATTGGCCTGGCAACGCTTAAGAGAATCGTATAACTTATCATGATCATAAAGATAGAAGTCACTCTCTGCATGCGCAGATATCTTAATAAAATGTTGCATCATATCGATCAGCGATGATCCTTCACGTTCTAAATAGTTAGGTAGTAAAACTAGATAGACGTAATCCACAATAGGTCCGTAATGGGATTCATAGATTTTAACTGTTTGGTTTAGATAAGTTTGGCGATCTCTGATATGATGCAGGCTTCTGCCTGTCTCGGTAGTTCCACTACTTGAATATGTAATCTCCGTTAAATCTTCTCCAGTTATGACTTTATGATGTTTAAAGCCCGATATAGGCAAATAGGGTATATCGCAAGCTTGATGTACTGCTCTATTTCCGAGATTAATAAGGTATTCAGCGTATACAGGATTATATTTTTTCTGATATTGATAGATATCTAAGACGAGTTGCTCATAGTTTTCATCAGACACTTGAGCCACTCTGTCGAGTAATTCTTCTCTACGGCTATCTATATGGATTTTTGAAGTGATAAGAATGCGTTATATTAGTAAAGTGAATTTCATTCAACGAAATACAAAAGTAGTCTAATGTTTCAAAATCTAACGTACGCTTTCATAATTACTGTGGGCTTAAGCGCATGTAATCAAAGTGCTGATTTTTCTGATGTGCCGGAGCTTACATTCATTAGCATGTCAAAAGACACTCTAAATCAGGGTATTAACTCCGATACTTTATTCGTTACGTTGGGGTTCATAGATGGAGATGGAGATATTAGTATATCTGAAAATAATCCAGACAAGCTCAATCTGAGAGTTGTAGATATGCGTACTGGTAATATTTCTGATCAATTTTTGGTACCAGAGATACCTGTATCAGGTATATCTAATGGCATAAGTGGCGAGATGACTATAAAGATGTTAGGCACTTGCTGCATTTTTCCTGAGATGGATAGTATTCCTCCTTGCTCAGTCACACCACTTTACCCTGACAATGAATTCATTTGGCAATATACCTTAACCGATGATGCTGGCAACGTAAGTAATTCTGTAACCACAACTCCAATTTTTGTAAGATGTATATAAAATTTAAAGCCTTAATTATATATTTTCACTTCTATAAATGTATTATCTCAAGAATATTACCGCAAGAACTACGATATAAAAAAGAAGCTATTGAAAAAAGACTTCAATAGCCAAGCATATTAGGAGTCCTACACCTTTTCCCTTAACCTTCAGTATAATTATAAAAGCGAATTAACATTCAACTAATTACTCAAATACCTACCTCAAATCCCCTACTAAATCACTAATTTAGCCGCAAATAACAATCACTAACTTATCAATATTTAATCCAATGATCATAGGAGTTCCTAAGGAAATAAAAAACAATGAAAACAGAGTAGGTCTTACACCAGAAGGCGTTTTAGAATTAACCAAGAGAGGCCATGAGGTATATATGCAAGACGGTGCAGGTCTAGGATCAGGTATACCTAATAGTGACTATCTCAAAGTTGGTGGACATATACTTCCAACTATAGAAGATGTCTATTCTAAAGGCGAAATGATTGTAAAAGTTAAAGAGCCGATTGAAAGTGAATATGACTTGATCAAAGAAGATCAATTACTATTTACATACTTTCATTTTGCATCTCATAGACCACTTACTGATGCTATGATCCGTAGAAAAGCTGTTTGTCTTGCTTATGAGACTGTTGAGAGTCATGATAGATCTCTTCCGTTATTAATTCCAATGTCGGAGGTTGCAGGACGTATGGCTACTCAACAAGGTGCCAAGTATTTAGAAAAGCCACAAAAAGGTAGAGGTATATTATTAGGTGGTGTACCTGGAGTAAAACCTGCCAAAGTACTTGTTCTTGGAGGAGGAATCGTAGGCACACAAGCCACTAAAATGGCCGCAGGTCTTGGTGCAGATGTTACTATTCTAGATATTAATCTTAATAGACTGAGAGAATTGGAAGATATTATGCCGGCTAACGTGACAACATTATTCTCGTCTGAGCTTACCATCAGAAAGTGTATCGAAGACCACGATCTTATTATCGGTGCTGTGCTTATACCAGGAGCAAAAGCACCTAACTTGATTACTAGGGATATGCTTAAAGACATGAAACCTGGAACTGTAATAGTTGATGTTGCTGTCGATCAAGGTGGATGTGTAGAAACATGTAAACCAACTACTCACGCAGACCCAACCTTCATCGTAGATGACGTTGTTCACTACTGCGTAGCTAACATGCCAGGAGCAGTACCTTACACAAGTACGATTGCCCTCAATAATGCTACACTCCCTTACACTATACAACTAGCAAATAAAGGATGGAAGCAAGCGTGCAAAGACAATAAAGAACTCAAATTAGGTCTTAACGTGGTCAAAGGTAAAATTTGCTACAAAGCAGTAAGTGAAGCATTTGATCTTCCTTACACCAACGCAGACAATTTCTTGGACTAATGAATATATAGCTGGATGACATTCCAACTTTAATAAAATCTGCTGTACCCTAGCCTTTTGGTTGGGGTATTTTTTTTATTGTAGTCTTCTCTACTCTTTAACTCTAAATCTATCTAAACTCCTCCAATACTTATCTTTAAAAACGTCATACGTAATCCTATATGAGTTATCTAAATTCATTACTTCATCCATAACCTTTACAGTTTGTCGAAAGTCCTTGGTAGCATATAGTATCTCTCGTTTATCCTCGCCCGTTTCTCGCCCTATATTCAAACAAAATTGACTCTTAGCCATTAATATGTTGACCCGTTCTTCAAAAGTGTCTAATAGTTGATAGTCATCATCGCTTGGCATTCCATTACTTACGTTGTCATAGCTTAAAGTCAAGACTGTAACCCAAGGGTATGCAGCAATGTGATCCCAGTTTAACAATTTTGTATTAATAGAAGCGATTACAGTCTCACCTTCCTTAGTTTTTGATTCGTAACCAGTATATGTATCCGCATCAGTAATATGTATGACTTGATCGTATTTTTCTATTAGCTCTTTGTGTCGCCATTTGAGAAAGCTCGACAGTTTTGACATGGGAATCAAATCGCCTTTAGTTTTATTCATAGCCTTTATATCTATACTATCGATGAGATCAATGCATTCCATTTCTCCAATATAGTTCTCTAAGAATATAAAAATACCTTGAGTAAATAATCGTTTTGTATAGTCTGTAATATCAGCATGAACCACATCTATATCAATAAGATCTGGATACTCTGAATGCGCATTATAAATGAAAAATAAATTATCCGCAGATAAAGATGCTTGACTAAACCCAACTTCGAAATCTTCTCGATCTGTAGCTGGCTTCAGCGCCGTAAACTTCCAATTAGGAATATTGGGTGCCGCAGCTACTAACTCCTCTATGAATGGAATGACAACCACATTTCCGTCTGCTGTAATGATCAACTCGGCTGTATCATCATCATACATTCCCGTCAATATAAAAAACCCATTTCTAAGTCTATTTAATTTAATGGATACTACGTCTATGAAATCACGAGAAATATTTTCTTATGATTGTATAGTTTCAAAAAAACGATCAGCATGATCTACAAACCAACTCCAAAAATCTTCATTGTATATCTTTTTTACTTCAATCATCTTAACCTCTATTACTATGCGCAGTTATTTTTTATAAAAAGTATAAATCTAGTTCATAACGATCCAAAACATATTTTCCATCTTGAGTATCACTCAGTATTATGGTAAATATCAAGCAAATCGGAGACTATTATATCAGCAATTTTTAAGATACATCTTCTAGATACTAAAAATCGAAAATATCATTACCCAGTCAATAAAATACTGACTCCGACCCTATAATTTTCTATCTAAAAGTCATTCCAAAGGTCTCGAGCCCTACGTGTGAAACCATCATTGGTGGTCCTAACCTCACTTGGATTACCGACTATTTCTTCAGGATTCTTTTTATATAACTCCGCTTCCCAAGATCGATTTTGATTTTCTAGTCTACATGTAGAATGGAGTAGCCTATAGTCTCGATGGCTCAATGAAGGCGCGTAGAAAAGAAATTTAACATTATTCTCACCAGTGGATAAAACTTTATTATATCTCCAGATTTGATAGGGAAATGCAGATAACTCATTATCTACGACCATGGAGTCGTCAGGTTTACCATATCGTAAGAATACATATCCCATATCCGTATCAAAGCCATAGGATGTTCCATTAAAGAAATTATGATCTACTGCTCTTGCAATTTTCATATAAGCTGCCATTGCACCCTCAGCACCAACCCCTGAAGTTTCTTTCCAATAATCATGGATAAATCTTCTTTTTGCTATGGTATTGTCATTTTCCAAAAGAACGTCCAATAATGATCTACGCGGTTCATGCACAATTGGTGCAAGCGCCTTGAGAAAGTAGTCCAAGCTATCTACATCAATATCCTTTACAAATGAGTTACCTATTTTATCTGACCTCTTGCTTAGTTGATTTATATCCGCCTTTGGGTTTACTCTAACAAAATTGACAATTTTACTATCAATTATTTCCTTCTTATCGTTGTACAACTTTACTGCAAAGTGATAATTACCAGAAACAATATCCGTAATTTCCAACTTCAATAAATAGGCTTTTATCTCTTTGGAATCCAACCTTTTAAACTTAATTACCTCAACTTCTCCTGCATCTACCTCATAACCTTCAATTATCTCATAACTACAGTAATACTTCTCAGAATCTTGCAAACCATACACCTCCACATACGAAGTCAATACATCTATATCTTTTCCAAAGTACGAATATGGCAATATCTCCATGTATACCCCATTTCGTGCTATTGGAGACTCTTGATCAGATTGCTCTATTGCCGATACTAGCATTATATCTGACATTAACATTAGATTTTTATGCGATATAGTTACTTGTTTTTCTATTTTAAAAATATGTTTGGGACCCTTCTGATCTTCTAGCTCTACCACTACTTTGTAATCACCCGGACTTAATATAAATCTTCGAACATCCAATAGATCTTTTGTGAATTCTTCCAAACCTGATACCAACATGTTTTTCTGAAAATTTACAATCTCATCTCCCTTGTAAATAACTATAGTTGATAACACTTCATTGGCAGATATAACATCTGCCACATATAGACTGTTGGCAAAGATTCTATAGTTGACCTCAAGATACTGCTGATCTACATTGCTATATCTGATAAAATCTACACTTGCTTTAATAGACCAAGCCTGTATGGATATGGTAACTAATATTAGTGTGAATAAATGTTTCATAATGAATACATTAATACTGTGACAGGGTAAAAATCCCTAATATGAAGTACAAGATGAAATTAAGAATGTAAACTAGAGTTACTTGATGGAATTAATATCCTTTATCATAAGTAATTGAAAGATTCTTCTCCTTCGTGTCATACTTAGTATTAAGGTATCAGGGGTTGACTTTTCTACCGTAAATATCTTGAAGCCATTCACCGTCAATTGTAGTCGACTTCCTACGCGATCATATTTATAATCTTTGTACGCTCCAAATAGGTTTGTAGTAAGACTTATCGTATCAATATCGAATGTTGTACCATCTAGAGTCCTTGTCTTTTTTCCCTCTTTTAGTGCTTCGCTCAGAATCCATGAACCATAACTATCACTATAGTCCAGTGTTCCTGAAATTTCTTCTTTACATGATGTACCTATTGCAATACAAACACTAAGATAGAATACTGATTTTATAAAATTTGTCATCCAAGAGTATTGATAATAGATAATCAGTTTATAATAGATATATCTAAGATAATAGTATTAATCGAATTGAGCAATTTAATGTTGGAGTCTCAACAAAATCCTATTCTTACCGAATAATAAACAGTCGTCAAAAAGAATATTTCTTTAACAGCACAAAACATTGGACTAAGATTACGGTTTTAAACTAATCTGACTAAATAAAAAAGAGCCATCATTACTGATAGCTCTTTATATTTTAACAAAACATCGATAAAGACCTTACTAGTCTTTTTTAACGTATTTTTTCTCTTTGATCTTAGCTCTCTTACCTACTAATTCTCTTAGATAATATAGCTTTGCCCTTCTTACCTTACCTCTTTTAAGAATTTTAACTTCTACCAAATTTGGAGAAGCTAAAGGAAAAATCCTTTCTACACCTACACCGCTAGACATTTTTCTCACTGTGAAAGTCTTAGTAGCTCCTTTACCACTAATCTGAATTACATCACCCCTATATATCTGTATTCTGGACTTTTCACCTTCTACAATTTTATAGCTAACAGCTACATTATCACCAGGTCTGAAATCAGGAATTTCATTTGCGACACTTAGTTGTTCGTTTACGAATTTTATTAAATCCATCGTACTTGTTTTTATCAGATTCTAAATTTAAGACCGCAAAAGTAATCTATTAATTGATAATTACAACTATATCTCAATTATTATTTTTAGAGAAAAAAAGTATACATATCAAATTACTGAATACGTACTGTACCTGATATAGAGTATTATATTGGGTGAAAATCACCTAATCAATGTTACGTTACCTTTCAGCTCAAATGCATTTCCTCTAGGACCTGTATACTGCACAGTATAAACATAAACGCCTCCCATAGCTTGCTTTCCTGCATTATTATATTCACCATTCCACCCTTGGTCAGGATCATTATTTTCAAATATCTTCTCTCCCCATCTACTCCAGATACTCAGCGTATAATTTCTTATCCCTGGAAGATAGCCCTTACCGCGAAAATCATCATTGAGTCCATCATTATTAGGTGTGAAAGCATTAGGCATATGCAGGGTAACTAATGGAGATACGTCAACAACTTTGATTAGTGTATCTGTACAGCCTGATTCGTGCCGTACGACCTGCATAATATTATATACACCCGTATCCTGATACGTATAGAAAGGATCTTGATCGTAAGATATGCCACCGTCACCAAAAGTATAAAACCAATCGATGGCATCTTCTGATTGGTCAGTAATCTCCAGGGTACTATTGAAATTTGAAAGTTCTTCCGGAGTGCAATCAAATGCTGCGGTAGGACTAGGTTCTACAGTGATCCAATCATTAAAAGATGTTGATGTAGTACAGCCTATAGGAGAAGTGACTTGAAGTGAAACACTATATGTTCCAAAATTCTCATAATTGTGAAATGGGCTAATCTCGCCGCTAAATCCTCCATCACCAAAATCCCAAGATAGATCATAGCTAGAATCGATAGGAGTAGATAGATTATTGAAAAATATATTAGCAGGAAGGCAGCCAACAAAAGAATTAGGTTCAACAATCAAAAGACCTGGTATAGGAAAATATGACAAAGCATAACTTATGGTATCTCTACAATTGTTACCATCTACTACTTCTAGCTGTGTACCAAAAAGACCAGGAGTCAAGTAGGTATGACTCGGGGCTGCGGCCATGGAGGTATTGAAGTCACCAAAACTCCAATTATTCTCAATTATGGCTCCAGCTCCACTCGAACTCAGATTAGTAAATTCTACCGGCCCTGCCACACATGTATCATAGTCAAAAGTGTACTCCGCTAATATTGGCGGATATAAGTTTACTGTAACTTCTGCTGTGTCCCTACATCCAGAAGCAGGTACATTGTTATTGATCTGCATCACCCCGGTATATGTACCATAATCAGGTAATGTCAATGTAATATCTCTGGTATTAAACGTCTGTAAATCTCCATCTATATCAAACTCCCAATAGTATTCATCAATAAACTGAGGTAATCCACTAGTATTGACCAAATTAACAACATTATCCCCACATGAATTGACAACATAGTTCTTTCCGTCTATGATATCATCTGCTTCAATATTGGCAAATACACCATCGTCACAGTTAGTTACATTGAATTGAAAATCTCTTCTGACCTTGCCTATAGACAAACCTCCTCGAAACTCTTCTACACATATACCGACAACAAATTGGCCAGTTATAAGAGGTATTCCAGATATAAGACCTGTGTTTGCATTAATCGATACCTGAGGTGATCCTCCCATAGGGTTGAATACTTGGTATGTCGGTTGCAGAAATTGAACTGGATCATACGGTGGCATACATATCGCAGGACTAGGTTTAACACCAGTACAAGAGTTCAAATCTCCACCATTAGTCCCTGACCCATCTGTACCTCCAGAAGCCAGCGGACTGCAAAAAGAATATACTAACACGTCACCATCTGGGTCTGTAGCTGAGTGTTGGAAATTTACATCTTGATTAGCACAAATTACTATAGGTGGAAATTCATTAAAAACTGGGCTATCATTACAAGTCGAAATGGCCGCTCCTGATATATTAATAGATGTTACAGATCCAGTATCTCCAGGACTCACTATGTTAGTGATAGATTGATTGCGACAACACCTTTGATATGCAATCATGTATTCGGTATTAGTTAATGGTAAGTTTACCACAAATTTATATAACCCTTTTTGCACACCGATATTTGGTGGTATAATCAGACAAGGATTACTTCCCACATTAGTTACATTTGAAACGTCTTGGACATTTATGTTATCTATTGTTCTCAGGTAATTCCATGTAATGCCATCAGAGTCGAGTTCAAACAATCCAAATCTTCCTTGAGGATCAAACTGTGCCCCCCCACCTTGGGTGTCACGATATAGTGTCATGGTAATCTCAAAAGAGCCTTCTACACCATCGAAACCCTGGCACTTATAGACCATATCCCCGCCTACAATATGGGCACTATACCCGACCCATACAGAAAGTAAAAAGACCAATAAAAATGATATTCTAATTATTAAATGTTTCAATAGTAATGTTCTTTATATTTTAAATGATTTTGAATTAATTTTATTACTTCAATTTACACAGAGATCATGGTTTTAAAAAGAAAAATCAAATTTTAAAGGACCTTTTCCTTAATTGATATAATTATTATTGAATTCTTAACGTTTTGAATATCCTTTTGCGTATTCTTAATTACTAAAAACCCAATTTCATTTAATATTAAGAGCGATCTTAATTACTAAATGCTTCTTCAAAATAATATATTTTATGGTGTATCAAGAGGAGATCAACGATATATGTAAACTTTTGAAAAACGATAAAGTAATCATATGTCCGACTGATACCATATGGGGACTTAGTTGTAATGTCATGTCAGAGGAAGCGACAAGAAAGATTTATAGCATCAAAAAAAGAGCAATAGGAAAACCGTTTATCCTTTTGGTATCTGATCTCGATATGCTAAAAAGATATGTCATAGAATTACATCCTCGCATTGAAACACTTCTTTCCCATCATAATAAACCTTTAACCATAATTCATAGTAATCCACGATCTATTCCGAAATATGCGTTAGCCACAGATGGAAGTATAGGAATTAGGATAGTAAAAGAAGAGTATTGTCAACAGATAATCATGACTCTTAATGCACCTATAGTATCGACATCTGCGAACTATAGTGACCATCCATCTCCTAGAAATTTTACTGAAATAGATCAAAAACTTATTACAGAAGTGGATTATACAGCGCAATATATGAGAGATCAAAATAATCTAAATGATCCTTCTAAAATAATAAAATATGATAATGAAGGGCAAATCGAAATCCTCCGGCCCTAACATTAACCTTAATTGTAACTTTCCAAATACTCTTCTAGAGAATTATCGCTTTGAACGTAATTCAGTGCCTCGTCCAAAGCTTTATCACCAATAATCTGGACTTTATTCTCTGCTATCTCACCAAATAATATTCTTGCCATTTGAGCCTTTATTTCCTTTCTA
>Ga0233397_1000394_pt1 | contig 21676 bp, 19 predicted proteins | sample 35DmetaG_FD_189957 | JGI IMG/M metagenome (GOLD analysis project Ga0233397, IMG submission 189957) | Seawater microbial communities from Monterey Bay, California, United States - 35D | ecosystem: Environmental > Aquatic > Marine > Coastal | place: USA: California | collected 2016-10-20
TTACGGCAAGACATCGATTTTGTAGCCGGAAGAACCATCCTGGAGGAAGCCTACCAAGCTTTTGAAGAAATTAAAGAAATTGAGTTAAAATTAGAGGTTACAAATGAACAATTAGCAACCAGAACTGATTATGAAAGCGAAGCATATAGTCAGTTAATTATTGATTTAACAGAGCTAACCGAGCGTTATGAATTGTTAGGCGGTTATAACTATCAAGGAGATACAGAAAAAATACTTCAGGGCTTAGGGTTTCAAAGAGAAGATTTTGACAAACTAACTGATACCTTTTCTGGAGGTTGGAGAATGCGTATAGAATTGGCAAAACTCTTACTTCAAAACAATGATATTCTTCTATTGGATGAACCAACAAATCATTTAGATATTGAATCTATCATATGGTTAGAAAACTTCTTAAAATCATATGCTGGTGCAATTGTATTAGTATCTCATGATAAAATGTTTTTAGATAATGTTACGAATAGAACTATTGAAATTTCTTTAGGACAAATTTATGATTACAAAAAACCCTACTCTCAGTTTCTACTTTTAAGAGGAGAAATCAAGGAAAAACAATTGCAAGCACAAAAGAATCAAGAAAAAGAAATCAAGCAAAAGCAGTTGCTAATTAATAAATTTAAAGCAAAAGCTAGTAAAGCTTCTATGGCGCAGTCATTAATGAAACAATTAGATAAAGTTGAGTTGATAGAAGTTGATCAGGATGATAATGCTACTATGAATGTTCGTTTTGCAATTTCAAAAGAACCAGGAAAAATTGTTGTTGAGGCTGAAAATATGAGTAAAAGTTATGGTGAAAAACAGGTACTCGAAAACGTAGATCTTCTAATTGAGAGAAATAGTAGAATTGCATTTGTGGGTCAAAACGGACAAGGAAAATCTACTTTAGCTAAAATGATGGTTGGAGACATTCCTTTTGAAGGCCATTTAAAATTAGGGCACAATGTTGAAATTGGGTATTTTGCTCAAAATCAATCAGAGCATTTGCCACCAGAAAAAACAGTCTTAGAAATCATGGAGGACGCAGCTACCGATGGCAACCGGATGCGCGTCAGAGACATGTTAGGGGCATTTTTATTCGGTGGAGATGCAGTAGATAAAAAAGCAAAGGTATTATCTGGGGGAGAAAGAAATCGTTTGGCTTTATGTAAGTTATTGTTATCACCATTTAATGTTTTAATTATGGATGAGCCAACAAATCACCTTGATATTGCTTCTAAAAATGTATTAAAGGAGGCATTAAAACAATTTAATGGTACTTTAATTTTAGTGTCTCATGATCGAGACTTTTTACAAGGTTTAACCTCAACAGTTTTTGGTTTTAAAGATAAAGTTATCAAAGAATATCTGGGTGATATAGATTATTTTCTTGAACAACATCAAATTGAAAATCTTCGTGAAGCCGAAAAGAGAACAGTAGTTAAAGCTAAAAAGGTTACCTCTAAAGATGACGCACATCAAATGTCAAGAGATCAAGAGAAAGAACTTAGAAAATTGAAAAACAAACGCTCTAAAATTGAAGCTCAGATTAGTGACTTAGAAACAGAAATTACTAAAATTGATTTAGAATTAGCTGAAAACTACGACGAGGTGTCTAGCCAACCAAATTTCTTTGAAAATTATAAAGCTAAAAAAGCAACTTTAGAATCTTTAATGACGGATTGGGAGTTGTTGGAGGAAGAGATTGAAAAATTTTCATAACTTGTTGTTGTGATTAATTATGAATTTTAATTCTCAAATACAAAGTAAAAATCAACACATTGTTCTCCCGGAACTTGAAGCCAACAATTACCAACTTTTCATAAAAAGAGAAGATCAAATTCATCCCCTAGTATCTGGTAATAAATTCAGAAAATTAAAATATAACCTTAAAGAAGCTTTAGAGCAAAAGGAAACAACATTGTTAACTTTTGGAGGCGCATTTTCTAATCACATTTTGGCTACAGCAGTAGCGGGAGAATTAACAGGGTTTAAAACAATTGGCATTATTAGAGGAGATGAGTTAGGAAATAATTTAGAAAAAACACTTGCTTCAAATTTTACTTTAAGACATGCTTCTAAACATGGTATGCAGTTTAAATTTGTATCTAGAGAAATTTACAGGAATAAAACTTCAAGTGAGTTTACAGAAATTCTTCAAAAAGAATATGGAGATTTTTATTGTATTCCGGAAGGTGGAACTAATAGTTTAGCGGTAAAAGGCTGTGAAGAAATTTTATCTACTGAAGACCATCAGTTTGATTATATTTGTGTATGTGTGGGAACTGGAGGTACAGTTTCGGGAATTATTAATAGTGCTGAAAAGCATCAAAAAGTTATTGGATTCTCAGTATTAAAAGGAAATTTCATAAAGAATGAAATTCAAAAACAGTGTAAGTTTCAAGATAATTGGGAACTCAATAATGATTATCATTTTGGAGGTTATGGGAAATATTCAGAAGAGTTGATCCATTTCATAAACAAATTTAAAACAAGAACTCAAATTCCGTTAGATCCAATTTATACAGGAAAAATGATGTTTGGAATTTTAGATATGATTAAAAAAAACAGTTTTCCCAAGGGAAGTAAAATACTGATCATTCATTCAGGTGGTCTACAAGGCATAGCCGGTTTTAACCACAGATTGAAACGTAAAAACAGTACTCTAAAAATTCTATAAATGAAAGTTAAATTAGGTTTTTTGATTTTTTTCCTGCTGCTTTTAGCAAGTTGTAGCTCTAGCAGAAAAATTACTACCACTAAAACTAATAAAGAAACGATTACAGAAAGACCTTATGAATCTGTCTCGCCAGTAAAACAAGTGCAACATGTTAAAAAGCTTCAAAAAAGCAATAAATCATTAAATAAATATTCGCTTCAATACATTAAAAGATATGCTCCAATAGCAGTTTCAGAAATGCATAAATACAATGTGCCTGCAAGTATCACCTTAGCTCAAGGTATTTTAGAATCTGGTAATGGAAGAAGTCAACTGGCCTCTAAATCAAACAATCATTTTGGAATCAAATGCCATACTGGGTGGAAAGGAGCTAAAGTATACCATGATGATGATGAAAAGGGAGAATGTTTTAGGAAATATAAATACGTTGAAAGTTCTTATGAAGATCATTCTCAATTTCTTAGTGGAAGAAGACGTTATGCCAGTTTGTTCACGTTAAAAAAAACAGATTACAAAGGTTGGTCTAAAGGGCTTAAAAAAGCAGGTTATGCAACTGATAAAAATTACCCTAAAAAACTAATTAAAATCATTGAGACCTACGAGCTATACGAATTTGATAAGATTCGTAAAAAAGACTTGAAGCAGGTAAAAAAAGAAACTAAAAAAACTCAACGTAAGCCAAGACTCAAAACAAAAAAAAGATCTAAAAATTATTACGAAGTAAAAAAAGGGGATACACTGTATTCAATTGCTAGAAAACATGAAACTACAGTTGCTGATTTGAAGAGAATAAACGACTTAACAAGTAACACACTTTCTATAGGTCAAAAACTTATTATCAACTAAAAGTTGTAATTTTTATAAAAAAAAGGGTAGTGTAAATTGTAAATTAGATATAAATGAAAATTATTAAACCTGTAAATGGAAAATATCCCCAGATATCAAAAGATTGTTTCATCGCTGAAAATGCAACAATAGTTGGAGAAGTTTTCATTGGAAAACAATGTAGTGTGTGGTTTAATGCTGTAATTAGGGGAGATGTTCATTTTATAAAAATAGGGAATAAGGTAAATATTCAAGATGGAGCAGTACTTCATGCTACATTTCAAAAATCACCTACTACTATTGGCAATAACGTATCAATAGGCCATAATGCCATTGTTCATGGATGTACAATTCATGATAATGTATTAATTGGTATGGGAAGCATTGTTATGGATGATTGTGTTATAGAAAGTAATTCAATTATAGCTGCAGGGGCCATAGTTACAAAAAACACACATGTAGAGAGTGGATCTATTTATGCTGGAGTTCCAGCTAAAAAGATCAAAAATATTTCAAAGGAATTAATTTCTGATGAAATAGATAGAATTGCAAACAACTATATAGAATATTCTAGTTGGTTTAAGGAATAAATAATCTAGAACTACCAACTAAACTATTTATGATATTTTTGGCTATGAAATTATAAAAGGTTTAAATTTGAATTTAATTTATTAAGTAATTAATAATTCACATATGAAAAATATCCTGTTTTTACTGCTATTTGTTTTTAGTTATTCATTTGGGCAAAAAGCACCAGAGGTAGACTTATCAAATCCTAGAGCTGCTGTTTACACTCATATGTATTTTCTGCAAGCAACTTCCTATCAACCTGAGGAAGCTGCAAAAACTATTTATGGTTTAGATGAAAAAGAAGCCATAGAGGCAGTTGTTAAAATCAAAAGGATTTTAGACGGTAAAGGATTAAGAATAGATTTTAATAGAATTTCTAATGATTCTATGTTTACAGATACCATTTCTTTTGTAGCCCAGCATAAACTTATCTTATTTCCAGAACGTATGCCATTGGTTTCTCTAGAGAAGTACGGCAAGTCATGGTATTATTCATCAGAGACCATTCAAAATTTAGATGTATTATATGCAGAAATATTTCCATGGTATATTGACAAAATTCAAAACAGTATTCCTGGGGCTGGACATAAAAAAATATTTTCTATTGAGATTTGGCAGTATATATCTTTTTTACTTTTAATTGTACTCGCATTTGTTGTGTTTATGATTGCCAAGCAACTTGCATTTTTATTTTTGAAGAGAATTCTTTACAAATACATTAAAAATAGTGATGAAGTTAATGAAACGCTTAAAAAATTAGCTCATCCAATAAGCTTATTGATTGCCATTGAATTGTTAGATATGGTTCTACCATCGTTACAATTTGGATTAGAAATTAACAGATGGATATTTTTAGGTATTAATATAGCATCTACAGTTTTCTGGATTTATGTATTCTTAAAATTAGCACAAGTTTTAATTAGTTTTTATCAAGCCTATACTCAAAAAACGGAAGGTAAGTTAGATGACCAACTAACCCCAATTTTAAGAAATTTCTCAACGGTAATTATTTTTATTATTGGAGCCTTTAAAGTACTACTTCTTTTTGGTGTTGATGCTGCTACCATTTTGGCAGGTGCTTCGATTGGAGGTTTAGCACTAGCATTTGCATCACAAGACACAGTTAAAAATCTTATAGGAACCGTTATGATTTTCGTTGATAAACCATTTCATATTGGTGATTGGATTTCGGCGGGTGAGGTTGTAGGAACTGTTGAAGAGGTTGGATTTAGATCTACTAGAATTAGAGCAGCAGATACCTCTATTTTTCAAATTCCAAACAGTAGACTGTCTGAATTAGTTATTAATAATAGCGGGTTAAGACTTTTTAGACGCTACAATACTCAATTAGGTTTACGATATGATACTCCGCCAGAATTAATTGAAGCTTTTGTAAAAGGGGTTCGTGCAATTATTAAAGCACATCCAGATACAAAATCAGATTCTTATAATGTAGAGTTTACAGGTTTTGGAGATTCTGCATTATTGATAATGATGAACATGTATCTTAAAAATCTAGCTTGGTCTAGTGAGCAAAAGTCAAGACATCAAATTCATATTGCCATTGTAAAGTTAGCAAAAGAACTTGGAGTAGATTTTGCTTTTCCTTCTACAACTGTTATGATTGAGCAGTTTCCTGAAAAAAAATCAGTAGAACTTCATTATAACAATGATGAAAAAAGGATAGATGATGTAATAAACAAGGTAGTTTCAGATTTTAAAACAGTTGTCAAAAACCAATAAAAGTTGATTACTATTTTTTGGGTGGCATTGGTCCACGAAGATGAATAATTAATCCATTTAAAAAGTTACGTAAAATTTGATCTCCACATTCCATATATTTTGGGTGGTCTTCTTTTCTAAAAAAAGCACCTAGTTCACTTTTTGAAACTTTAAAATCTACAAGTTTACAGATGTCTACTATATCGTTATCACGAAGTTTGTGAGCAACTCGTAATTTTTTAAAAATATCATTGTTTGTTAATCCCATGGGTTAAAGATAATTGTTTTTAATTGACTACGTTAAAAATTGCCCATGCATATAATGCAAATCTAGCAAAACGAAATAAGCCAAATAAAACCACCCCTTTCAAAGGATATTTAATCATTCCTGCAGCTACACAAGTAATTGAAAAAGGAACAGGAAGAAGAGCGCCAATAAGAATTAAAAAACCACCCCATTTCCCTGTGTTTTTTAGATGTTTTGTCATCTTTAATTCTAAATAATTTTTTATGCTTTTAATTTTTAGAGTTGTTTTTCCAATAAAATAAGACAAAATTCCACCAGTGTAAGAAAGTGTTGCCAAAATTGATAAGTTTACAATTGGTGATGCTGTTTTTTTTGACCAAGCAATAAAAATTTCTGGAGGAATTAATCCAAGTAATGTCTCAGATATAAAAAATACAATAAGAATCCCAATTCTTGAAAATTTTTGAGTAAGAAACTCTAAACCATCATCAATTGTGAATACATATTCGTTAACTAGATACAGCCCAAATATAATTAGAATTGCTGGAATTAGTGCTTTTTTTAAAGTGTCACCAATAAAGGTATAAAAGCCAGTATACCTATAATACTGGTGTAGTAATTTTGTTCTTGATTTTCTTTTCTTCATAGCTTAAGGGCCCCAAAAATAAGAAGTAATCGTCTCTTTAGAAATAGAAAATAAAATAATTAACTTTTCTTTATATTTTAGCTTTTAAAATATCTATTATGAATATTACGAAAGCAATTGAGATTTTTTTTAAGAAATTTATACCCTCACCATTTACAATTGCTGTTCTTTTAACCATTCTAACTATTGTCTTAGCATTATTTTTTACAAAACCCAATTTGATTGGTTTTGGAGATTATGCAATAGAGCTATTACAATATTGGGAAAACGGAATTTGGTCTAGTGATTTGTTGGAGTTTGCTTATCAAATGATGTTAATTTTAGTATTAGGACATGTTTTGGTTCTAAGTAAGCCCGTTAGTAATTTAATAATGAAAATTACTAGATATTGTAACGATACAGCTTCAAGTGCTGCTATTGTAGCTTGTTTAACCATGTTGGTTGCTTTTTTTAATTGGGGTTTGGGACTTATTTTTGGGGCTTTGTTAGCTCGAAAAATAGCAGAACATGCTCAGCAGAATAATTTAAAATTAAATTATCCTATAGTTGGTGCTTCAGGGTATATGGGGATGATGGTCTGGCATGGTGGAATTTCAGGGTCTGCTCCAATAAAAATTAATGAAGTTGGACATCTTACTGCTATGATGTCAAATAACACTTTTGAGCTTATGCATAAAGTTCCCTCATCTATAGATTTTAGTCAAACCATCTTTAGTTTTTCTAACCTATTAATTTTTTTGACAATACTTGTTGTAATTAGTGGGATGTTTTATGTTTTAGGTAAAAATTCTAAACCCACAGAAATTAATCTTTCGCGATATAAAATGCATCATGCTGAAAACACATCAACAAAAATAGACAAGTTAGATAATTCAAGAATTTTAGCTACCAGTTTTGGATTATTAATCATTATCACTTTTTTTTATCGATATTTTGATGCGATTAAAGTTTTAAAAATTACTCCAAATCTTATTAATTTTTTGATGTTAGGTTTGGGTATTTTATTTCATGGCAGTTTCAAGAATTTCACTGGAGCGGTTGCTGCATCTATTTCAGATATTTCTGGTATTTTAATTCAATTTCCCCTTTATTTTGGAATTATGGGGGTTATGAGTTCTAGTGGAATGGTAGCACAAATTTCGGATTTCTTTGTGTCTTTTTCAACTGAGACAACTTTACCCATTGTTACTTTTTTTAGTGCAGGTTTGGTGAATATTTTTGTGCCAAGTGGAGGAGGGCAGTGGGTGATTCAAGGACCTATAGTTCTAGAGTCAGCTTTGAAATTAGGTGTTCCTTTAAACAAAGCAATTATGGCCTTAGCTTATGGAGACCAAATCACTAATATGCTACAACCTTTCTGGGCTTTACCTCTATTAGGAATCACAAAACTAAAAGCGAAAGAGATATTGCCTTACACTTTATTTGCCATGCTTGTAGGAAGTATAATTTATATTATTGGCATCTTATTATTTTAAAATTAATGATTTGGCTAACAGAAAAAATAGAATTTCCATCGTATGAGTCAATTCGCAAAGATGGCATCATTGCTTTAGGGGGTGATTTACACCCAGATCGATTAATTTATGCCTATCAAAACGGTATTTTTCCTTGGTATTCTGAAAATGAACCTATCGTATGGTATTGTCCTAATAAAAGAATGGTTTTATTTCCTGATGATTTAAAAGTTTCTAAATCAATGAAACGTATTCTTAAAAAAGAAAAATTTATAATTACTGAAAATGAAGCTTTTGAAGAAGTGATATCTCAATGTAAAACTTCAGCTCGTAAAGATGGTTTTGGAACTTGGATTACAAATGAAATGGAGCAAGCTTACATAAAACTTTTTAAAATAGGTATTGCAAAATCAATTGAAGTTTGGTTGCCAAATACAGATTTGAGTGAGCAAGATAAAAATGAAAAAATTCTTGTAGGCGGGTTGTATGGGCTCAAAATTGGGGATGTATTTTGTGGTGAAAGCATGTTTTCTAAAGTTTCAAATGCTTCAAAAGTTGCATTTATTCATATGGTTCAATCCAATTTATATCAATTAATTGATTGTCAGGTATACAATGATCATTTGAAAACTCTAGGAGCAAAAGAGATTATGAGAGATAAATTTTTAACTTTACTAAAAAAAATGAGATAAATTCTAAAAAAGATTTGATAAGAGGCTCAATTGAATTTAATTTAGAAACAACATAATTTTACATTTAACTATTGGAATCTAAAGATGAATATAAAAAACGCACAACAACAAGTAGATAATTGGATTAAAAATCATGGTGTTCGCTATTTTAATGAGCTAACCAACATGGCACAACTTACAGAAGAGGTAGGAGAGGTAGCTAGAATTATTGCAAGAAGGTATGGTGAACAATCTGAAAAAGAATCTGACAAAGGAAAAGATTTAGGAGAAGAACTAGCAGACGTATTATTTGTTGTTCTATGCTTAGCCAATCAAACAGGTATTAATTTAGAGGATTCCTTTAATAAAAAGTTAGACATCAAAACTAAGCGTGATCATACTCGTCATCAAAACAATAAAAAACTCCAATAATATGGCCCTATCTAAAAATATTAAAAATTCTATTTTTTGGGTAAATGCTGTAAAAATTGGAATTGTATTCATATGTATTTTGACTGTAATTTCATTGTTTTTTAATAGTTTTTCAGATCTTTTTTCAGGGAATTGGGAAGCGGTTTTTGATAAAAACTTTGGGAATCAGCAATGGATACGATTTTTTTCAAGTAAAGTTATAGCTGGTTTTATTTATGGCATCTATGTTTCGAATAAGAATATGAAATGATGTAATTATGAATAATCAATTTCGATATTTAATTACCTTATACTCATTAAAAAAAGCGACTAAAAGTCGCTTTTTTTAATGAGTTAAGAAGACAATCAGTCCAATTGAATTAAATCTATTTGACTGTCTTTTACTTTTTGATTTAAGACTTTAACTTTATTGTTAAATAAGTCATAGAGTTTAGCCAATTCTCGATCAATCTCTTTATTGATTTCATTTTTAAAATCTATTGCTTGCTGTGTTGGAGCATAACTGCCAATTCTAGTTAGAGAATTTAAATGGGCTAGTTTATTATTCAATCTAATTGGGAAATTTAAAGGGTCTTGATTACTCTTACTTTTAGTTTGGTATAAAGTTTCTTCAATGGAGGTCATTTCCTCTAGTAAGTCATTTGCATAGTTAATTAATTCTTCATGTTTCTCTTCACCCTGAATTGATTTTTCAAGAGATTTTACTTGAGCTCTAACTTTTTTTACATTCTTTAATGCTTTGTGAATTTCTGTTACTTTGGTATTAATCTCATTAATGAAATTAAATTGTGCAGTTGCATCTGCTAAAGTAGTTTCGGAAACTGGATTTTTTAAGATTGTAAAATTTTGAGATTTTGATATATCTCCCATCGTTAAGGTTACTTTATAATTTCCAGGTAACGCCATTGGACCATCCAAAGATGCCCACCATAAAATCATTCCTTTTACTTTTTCAGCACCAGGATACATCATGTTCCAATAGAAAATATTATTGCCGTTTTCTAACCTAAGTTTTTCTTCTCTATTCTTTTTATTTGGTTTTGTACTAAAAGTTTTAATTAAACTATTATTGCTGTCAAAAATATGGAGAGAAACAGGTTTATTTGCTTCTTTTTCCTTGATGAAAAAATTGATAGCAACTCCACCAGGGTGATTAGTCCCCAAAGTTTTAGACGTTCTTCCATTTCCACCACCCATTCTGTAACTATCTTGAGGTTTAAATAAAATAACATCCTCTTGTAAAAGGCTAGGATTTAATTGGTGTAATGGAGTTAAATCATCAATCATCCAAAATGATCTCCCTTGTGTTGCAGCAATTAAATTATCATTTTTAATTGCTAAATCTGTAATAGGAACAATTGGTAAATTCAATTGAAATTTATCCCAATTAGAGCCATCATCAAAAGAAATATACATACCTCTTTCGGTTCCAGCATATAACAATCCTTTACGCTTAGGATCTGCTCTCAGAGCACGTGTAAAATCTTCAGCACCAATTCCATTAGTAATCTGTCTCCAAGTTTTTCCGTAATTTTCTGTTTTATAGATATAAGGTAAGTAGTCTCCAGACTTATATTTTGTTCCTACTACGTATGCTCCTCCTTTTGTAAATGGATCTATTTCAATACAATTAATCATCATCCATTCAGGCATTTTTTTAGGAGTTACATTTGTCCAGTTTTTTCCTCCGTCTTTGGTTACATGAACTAAGCCATCATCAGATCCAGTCCATATTAAGCCATCCTCTTGTTTAGATTCATTCACTGCAAAAATAGTGGCATAGTACTCTACACCTGTGTTGTCTTTTGTAATTGGTCCCCCAGAAGATTTTAAAGTACTAGGGTCATTTCTAGTTAAATCTGGACTGATTATCTCCCAAGATTGCCCTTCATTCGTAGTCATATGTAGATGGTTAGACGCTGCATACAATTTATTCTTGTGATTTGGGGAAAACATGATTGGAAAATTCCATTGAAAACGATATTTGAAATCTTCAGCTCCATGTCCCATTGGGTCATCTGGCCAAACATTAATGGCTCTTGTTTCACCAGTAGTATGATTTTTTCTAGTTAGTAATCCACCGTAACTTCCCCCATAAACTATATCATTATTAGTAGGGTCTATAGCCAAATGGGCGCTTTCTCCACCTGCGGTAGACTCCCAATCAGATTCGCTAATAAATCTTCCTTGAGTTCTATGAGCTATTCTAACTGTAGAGTTATCTTGCTGTGCTCCGTAAATACGATAAGGAAAATGATTATCTGTAGTAACTCTATAGAATTGAGATGTTGGTTGGTTCATATAGGTAGACCAATTTATTCCTGCATCAAATGAAACTTGAGCACCACCGTCGTCTCCAATAATCATGCGCTGATTGTCCTCGGGAGCAATCCATAAATCGTGATGATCTCCATGAGGTGCATTAAATGTCTTATATGTTTTTCCACCATCTGTAGATTTGTGATATCTTACATTTAATACATAAAGTATATCTTCATCTTGAGTATCTGCATACAAACGTGTATAGTACCATGCTCTTTGACGCAATTTTCGTTCACTATTTACAAGTTTCCAAGTTTTACCAGCATCAGTAGATTTATAAACTCCTCCCTTTTTATTTTCAATTAATGCCCAAACAATATCTGAATTTACTGGAGATACCGTAACCCCACTAATTCCCCAAAGACCGGTTGGTAATCCTTTGTGTGAAGAAATATTAGTCCAAGTTTCACCTTCGTCAGTACTTTTCCATAAAGCAGATCCATCTCCTCCACTAGACAAGCTGTAAGGAGTTCTTCTAATATTCCATGTAGTTGCATATAGTACTCTTGGATTATTTGGATCTATAATTAAATCTACAACTCCAGCATCTTTATTTGCAAATAATTTCTTACTCCAAGTTTTACCTCCATTTGTAGATTTATAGACACCTCTTTCTTGAGACGATTTATAGAGGTCTCCCATTACTCCAGCATACACAATATCGGGATTTTTAGGATGAATACGAACTCTTGGAATGTGCCTGGCATTTTTTAATCCCATAGGTTCCCATGTTTTTCCCGCGTTTACAGATTTCCAAATTCCGTCACCTGAGGAAACATTTCCACGAACTGTTTTCTCTCCGTTCCCAACATAAATAACATTATTATCCCATTCGCTTACCGCAACAGAACCTACTGATCCGCCAAAAAATCCATCTGAGATATTCTCCCAAGTATTTCCTGCATCTGTGGTTCTCCAAACTCCTCCTCCGGTAGATCCAAAATAGAATAGATTTGCTTTTCCAGCGACTCCTGTTACAGCAGCACTTCTTCCACCTCTAAATGGGCCAATATTTCTCCATTCGGTAGCATTATAAAAATCTTCAGAATATTTGGTAGTATTCTTTTGAGCGTTAACTTTGTATCCCTCAGAAAAAAGAAGGCATAGAAAGACAAAAAATAGTTTTTTCATGTGTATTTATTTTTGGAGCTTAAATTTAAGAATTTAAAATGAGACCAAGTAGATTATGAAAATTTGTATCAAAGGAATTGACAGTAAGCATATTAAGAAAGATATTTTTATTTCAGGATCTAAAAGTGAATCAAATAGAATATTAGTTTTACAGAAATTATTTAGAGAAATTACCATAAATAACTTATCAGATTCAGATGATACTCATCATTTACAGCATGCGCTTTCATCTCAAGATACAAATATTAATGTTGGGCATGCTGGAACTGCCATGCGATTTTTAACTGCTTTTTTTGCTATTCAACAAAAAAGAACCACTGTTTTATCTGGTTCAAAGAGAATGCATCAAAGGCCGATTAAAGTTTTGGTACAGGCACTAAGAGCATTGGGAGCTGAGATTTCTTATCTTGAAAATGAAGGTTTTCCACCAATAAAAATTATTGGGAAACAACTTTTCGAAGACACGGTAAAAATTAATGGGAATATAAGTAGTCAATATATTTCGGCTTTATTACTTATAGCACCAAGCCTTCCCAAGGGTTTGCGTGTTGAGTTACTGGGTGAAATTACATCTATTCCTTATATTAATATGACCCTAAATTTGTTAAAACAAATTGGAATTACTACTTCTTTTGAGGATCAGATCATTCAAGTTGATCCCTTTGTAGAAGTAAAAAAACATACTCTACAAGTTGAGTCTGATTGGAGTTCGGCTTCTTATTTTTACTCAATAACTGCTTTAAGCAATGTTGGTTCTGAAATCCGACTATCGTCCTATAAAAAAGAAAGTTTACAAGGTGATGCTGTTCTAGCAAATATTTATACATTTTTTGGTGTCGAGACTGTATATGAAACAAATAGTATCCTCCTAAGAAAAACTAGAAAACCCAATAAGGAATACCTTAAAATTGATTTAAATAAAGCTCCAGATATAGCACAAACCATTGCAGTAACATGTTTTGGATTGAATATTTCATGTGAATTAACGGGCTTACATACTTTAAAGATAAAAGAAACAGATCGATTGGAGGCCCTTCATACAGAGCTTACTAAATTAGGGGCTAATATATCGGTTACTCCTAATAGCCTTCATTTAAAAAGAAGTGTAGAAATGGTCCCTAATGTTTCAATAGAGACCTATAACGATCACAGAATGGCTATGGCTTTTGCCCCTTTGGCAATAATAATTCCTATTGAAATTTTAGATGCGGATGTAGTTACAAAATCATATCGTAATTTTTGGAGAGATATGGAGAAAATAGGTTTTCAATTGAATAAAGTATAAATTAAATAGTCAAATACTTGACATCCCCTTAGTTCAAATCGTATATTTGCCGCCGCTACCCTTAAACTACATTTGTAATTCATCTTTTTTATGAATGCTATGCCATTAAATAGTAAAAGATAAATTACTCATGAATTTTTAAAAAATAATACTAAGTACACATGAAATTATCCAATTTTAACTTTGAATTGCCAGAAGAACTATTGGCAGAATATCCAGCCGAACACAGAGATGAGTCTCGTTTAATGGTTTTAAATCGTAAAGATCAAACTATAGAACACAAAACATTCAAAGACGTTATCAATTACTTTGATGAAGGTGATGTTTTGATGTTAAACAACACTAAAGTTTTTCCAGCAAGAATGTATGGAAATAAAGAAAAAACTGGAGCTAGGATTGAAGTATTTTTATTGAGAGAATTAAATGCTGAAAATAGATTATGGGATGTTTTAGTAGATCCAGCTAGGAAAATTAGAATTGGGAATAAATTATTTTTTGGAGAAGATGATAGTTTAGTTGCGGAGGTTATTGATAATACGACTTCAAGAGGTCGTACCCTTCGTTTTTTATATGATGGAGATTATGAGGAATTTAGAGAGAAATTATTAGAATTAGGGGAGACGCCTTTACCAAAATATATAAAGAGAGGTGTAGAGCCCTCTGATAAAGAACGCTATCAAACAATCTTTGCAAAAAATGAAGGAGCTGTTGCAGCTCCGACTGCAGGATTACACTTTTCCAAACACTTAATGAAACGTTTAGAAATTAAAGGGGTAGATTTTGGTGAATTAACACTTCATGTTGGCCTTGGAACTTTTAGCCCAGTTGAAGTTGAAGATTTATCAAAACACAAAACAGATTCTGAGCAAATTATTATTCCTTCAGGAACAGCTCAGTTAATTAATGACGCTATCGCTAATAAGAGGAGAATTTGTGCGGTAGGAACCACGGTAATGCGTGCTGTTGAATCTTCTGTTTCGGCTAGTTCCAAATTAAATAGTTATACAGGTTGGACTAATAAATTCATTTTTCCGCCGTATGATTTTAGTATTGCAAATTCTATGATTACAAACTTCCATTCACCAAAATCTACATTAATGATGATGGCTGCTGCTTTTGCAGGATATGATTTTTTAATGGAAGCTTATAAAATAGCTGTTAAAGAAGAGTATAAGTTTCATACATATGGTGATGCAATGTTAATTATTTAGTGCAGTTAAAAATTATAAAATCAAAAGCCTCATAGCCATGCTATGAGGTTTTTGTATTTTTGCATAATTATTTAAGGAAAACTTAAATTGTATATTCAAATACCTTATAAATTATAGATGAAGCCAAAGAAAAAAGATATTCGATCTTTAACAAAAGAGCAGTTGAGAAACTTCTTTGTAGAAAATGGTGATAAAGCTTTTCGAGGAAATCAAGTATTTGAATGGTTATGGAGTAAATCTCTACACGATTTTGATACCATGACAAATATTTCTATTGCAACAAGAGAAATGTTGAAAGAAAACTTTGTTATTAATCATATAGAAGTAGATTCAATGCAACGAAGTAAAGATGGAACCATTAAGAATGGAATTCGTTTACATGATGGTTTTATTGTAGAATCTGTCTTAATACCTACAGAAAAAAGAACCACAGCTTGTGTGTCAAGTCAGGTTGGTTGTAGTTTAGATTGTAGATTCTGTGCTACTTCAAGACTAAAAAGAATGAGAAACTTGAATCCTGATGAAATTTATGATCAAGTTGTGGCGATTGACAAACAGAGTAAATTATATCATAATCGTAAACTATCTAACATTGTATTTATGGGTATGGGAGAACCTTTGATGAATTATAATAATGTAATTAAGTCAATTGATAAAATAACATCTCCTGAAGGTCTAGGCATGTCCTCTAAAAGAATTACGGTTTCTACTTCTGGTATTCCTAAAATTATAAAAAAAATGGCTGATGATCAGGTGAAATTTAATTTAGCCGTTTCTTTACATTCAGCAATAGATAGCGTAAGAACATCTATTATGCCATTTAATGAAACATTTCCATTAAAAGATTTGGGAGACTCTTTGGTATATTGGTTTGAAAAAACACAACGAGTGGTTACCTATGAATATATTGTTTGGGATGGAATTAACGATAAAAAAGAGGATATTAATGCACTTATTAATTTCTGTAAATTAATTCCTTGTAAAGTTAATTTAATTGAATATAACCCCATAGATGATGGAGACTTTCAACAAGCTACTTCAAGAGCTATAGATAACTATATATCTAACCTTGAAATGCATGATATTGTTGTAAACGTGAGAAGATCTAGAGGAAAAGACATAGATGCAGCATGTGGTCAGTTAGCCAATAAATCGTAATCTAATTTTTAGTTACTTTTTATGAAATTATAGTTTTAATGAAGATTGTTGAGGAAATAAAAAAACCCATTCAAAAAGAGATGGAGCGCTTTGAAGAAAAGTTCAAAGATTCCATGATTTCCAAGGTGCCCTTGCTTAATAGAATTACCTATTATATAGTAAGAAGGAAAGGAAAGCAAATGCGCCCAATGTTTGTTTTCTTAGTTGCTAAGATGGTTTCCAATGGAGGTTTTGATCAAAGAACGTATCGAGGAGCTTCTATAGTAGAATTAATACACACTGCAACTCTTGTTCATGACGATATCGTAGATGATAGTAATAGAAGAAGAGGCTTTTTTTCTATAAATGCGTTATGGAAAAATAAAATTGCAGTTTTAGTGGGAGATTATTTGTTGTCTAAAGGATTATTACTCTCAATAGACAATGAAGACTTTGATCTGTTAAAGCTAATATCTATAGCCGTTAGAGAAATGAGTGAAGGAGAATTGCTTCAAATAGAAAAGGCTAGAAAACTAGATATTACCGAAGATGTTTACTACGAAATTATTCGCCAGAAAACAGCCACATTAATTGCAGCTTGTTGTGGAATAGGAGCAGCTTCAGTTGGAGCCAATCAAGATACGGTTCAACAAATGAGAAAATTTGGGCAGTATATTGGGATGGCATTTCAAATAAAAGATGATTTATTTGACTATTCTGAAGAAAAAATTGGAAAACCTACTGGAATAGATATTAAGGAGCAAAAAATGACTTTACCTCTAATTTACACCTTAAATACTTGCTCCAAAAAAGAGAGGGCCTGGTTAATTAATTCTATTAAAAAGCACAACAAAGAAAAAAAACGAGTAAAAGAGGTTATTACTTTTGTTAAAAAAAGTGGAGGTATCGAGTACACCATAAAAAAAATGGTAGATTATAAAACTAAGGCATTAGCAATTTTAGAGAATTTCCAAGATTCTGATTATAAGACATCATTAATTAAGATGATTAACTACGTAGTAGAAAGAAAGATTTAGAGACTTAATAGTTCTTCAATAAAATCTCTTTTATTAGATAACCTAGGAACTTTATGTTGTCCGCCTAATTTTCCTTTTTTCTTTAACCAAGAATAAAACAATCCTTTTTTCACACTGTGAATTTTTGGCATAGCTAAAGTCATATTATTGTAGCGCTTTGCCTCATAATCGGAGTTTATAGATTTTAAAGCATTGTCTAGTAATTCAGTGAAGTAGTTTAAATTCTGTGGAACTTTTGCAAATTCAATCACCCATTCATGACTTCCTTGTTTTTTGCCATCCATAAAAATTGGCCCTACAGTATAATCTGTAATTGTTGATTTTGTTTTTTTACAAGCTAGCTTTAAAGCTTCTTCAGCATTTTCAATAATTAGTTCTTCTCCAAATACATTAATATGATGTTTAGTTCTTCCTGTAATTCTAATTTTATATGGACTCAATGAAGTAAACTTAACCGTATCACCAATTAAATACCGCCATAATCCACCATTTGTAGTAATTACAACAGCATAATTTTCATGAAGTCTTACTTTAGATAATGGGATAGCTGAAGAATTTTCACCATTATATTCACTCATAGGGATAAATTCATAAAATATTCCATAATCAAGCATTAAAAGAAGATCTAGACTACCATCTTCATCTTGTAAGGCAAAGAATCCCTCAGATGCATTATACGTTTCGTAATATTTAAAATCCTTTTTGGGAATTAACTTTTTATACTGTTCTCTGTAGGGATTAAAATTTACCCCTCCATGAAAATACACCTCTAGATTAGGCCAAACTTCTAGAATATTAGATTTACCTGTTTTTTCTAAAACTTTATTTAAAAGAACTAACATCCAAGAGGGTACCCCCACTAGACTCGTAATGTCTTCATTAATAGTCTCATTAATTATTGCTTCCATTTTTGTTTCCCACTCACTCATTAGAGCTACTTCTTGACTTGGAGCTGAACTAAAGTCTGCCCAAAAAGGCATATTTTCAATAATAATAGCAGATAAATCTCCAAAGTATGAATTGTTGTCTTCATAAATAGCAGCACTTCCACCTAGACGTAATCCTTTTCCATTAAAAAGTCTAGTTTCTTCATTGTTATTGATGTACAAACACAACATATCTTTTCCGGCCTTTAAATGACAATTTTCAATAGCTTCATCACTTACAGGAATAAATTTACTTTTAGCATTTGTTGTACCGCTAGATTTTGCAAACCATTTAATTTGTGTTGGCCAAAATAAATTTTGTTCTCCTTTTCTACATCTCTCAATTAAGGGTTCTATGCTTTCATATTGCTGAATCGGAACTTTGTTCGCAAAATCTTTATAGGTATTAATGAATGAAAAATTAGACTTCTTCCCAAATTCAGTGTCTTTAGCAGATTGAAGTAAACGAAATAATAATTCCTCTTGAACATCAATAGGGTATTTAATGAACAACTCCATTTGATGTTTTCTCTTTTTGAGAAACCACGAAATAATTGAATTAACAAATGGAATTGCCATAATGATTCAGAGTTTTGTAAAATGATTTTTCCGTAAGTTTGTGTGATGCTTACTACTTAGAGTTAAAAATAGAAAAATATTTTAGATGCAATACCAAGGAGTTTTAAAAAAAATGTTTACTGAAAACAATGAAGTAATCCAATATTATTTAGACCTAGAATCTGATTTTATAAACGTTAATCAATTATTAAACAGAGAGTTAGATTTAAAATTTTTAAAATATAGTTGCATGAATTGCCATTCAGATAAAGAAATTTATCGTCAAGGATTTTGTAAATCATGTTTTTTTGAAACCCCAAGTGCAGGAGATTGGATTATGAGACCCGAATTAAGTACAGCTCATTTAGGAAAGGAAGATCGAGATTTAGCTTATGAAAAATCTGTCCAACTTCAACCTCATATAGTATATTTAGCAAACTCTAGCAATGTAAAAGTTGGGGTTACAAGGAAGCAACAAGTACCAACGCGTTGGATAGATCAAGGAGCTCATGAAGCTATAGAAATTGTAGAAGTTCCAAATAGATATTTAGCTGGTATAACTGAAGTAGCACTTAAAAATCATGTTGCTGATAAAACTAATTGGAGAAAAATGTTGAAAAATGATATTGAAAAGGCTGATTTGAAGGAATGGCAAAATAAATTACGTCCTTTCATCCCTGAGGAAGCAAGAGAATTTTTTATTGAAAATAATTCATTAACCTTAATTAATTTCCCAGTGCATCAATATCCAGAAAAACCAAAAAGTTTAAACATTGTAAAAGATCAACATTATTCTGGAAAGTTAGTAGGTATAAAAGGACAATATTTAATTTTTGAAGACCAAACCGTATTTAATATTAGATCTAATGAGGGCGTAGTTGTAGAATTAAATATTAACTAGAATCAAAAAATTCCTAATCATGAATACATCTAATTTTCTCAAAGTAGCCTTGGCTCAAATATCTCCTATTTGGTTAGATAAAAAACAGACCATTGAAAAAATTAAAAATACTATTGAAAATGCTTCAAAAGAAAAAGCAGAGTTAATTGTTTTCGGAGAAGCATTACTTCCAGGTTACCCATTTTGGATTGGATTAACCAATGGTGCAACATGGAATTCTTCTGTTCAAAAGGAAATTCATGCCCATTATGTCCAAAATTCAATTACCATTGAAAAAGGTGAGTTAGACACCATATGTAACCTTGCAAAAGAATACAAAATGGCCATATACCTAGGAATCATAGAGCGTGCTCAGAATAGAGGAGGGCATAGTATTTATGCATCTTTGGTCTACATAAATCAAGAAGGAGTCATAAAATCAGTACATAGAAAATTACAACCAACTTATGATGAACGTCTAACTTGGGCTCCAGGAGACGGTCATGGATTACAAGTTCATCCTTTAAAAAACTTTACAATAGGTGGTTTAAATTGTTGGGAGAATTGGATGCCATTACCTAGAGCTGCATTGTATGGTCAAGGAGAGGATTTACATGTGGCAGTTTGGCCAGGAAGTGACCACAACACAAAAGATATTACTCGCTTTATTGCTAGAGAATCTCGGTCATTTGTAATTTCTGTTTCAAGTTTAATGAAAAAATCAAATTTTCCTTCTGAGACACCACATGTTGATGAAATTATAAAAAACGCCCCCGAAATTTTAGTTAATGGAGGTTCTTGTATAGCAGGGCCAGATGGAGAATGGATTTTGGAGCCAGTTATTAATAAAGAGGGAATATTTTATGAAACTCTAGACTTTTCTCGGGTCTTAGAAGAGCGTCAAAATTTTGATGTTGTTGGTCATTATTCTAGGCCAGATATTACTAAATTAAACATAAATAGAGAACGACAGAGCACAGTTTCTTTTGACGATTAGTTTGTATTGGCTTTAATTACTTGTTCTATGATTTTTTCAACCCCTAAATTAGAATTGTTTTCTGTTATAAAACGGGCAGTTTTCTTAACTTTCTCATGAGCATTTTTCATAGCAAAGCTAAAAGTTGCTGCCTCCAACATTTCTAAATCATTTAAATAATCTCCAAAAACCATCGTTTGCTCGGGGTTGATATTCATCTTCTCTTGTAAAAATTTGACAGCAGTCCCTTTATTTGAATTGAGATTAGAAATGTCTAACCAGTTTTTTCCTGAGATTTTTAATAAATAAATATCTTCAAATTGTTTTACTGAAGGATAAATAAATTGTTCTGATGATTCAGAATGGTACAATGCGATTTTAATAATTGGATTATGCTGAGGTACAGAGGTTAAGTCTTCAACTATTTCGTGAGCATTATAATATTCTTGAAATATCCTAATAAAATTAGGGTCTTTAGATTCCACAAAAGCTTTATTTTCACCACATAAAATAATAAAGGTATTTTTTATTTGCCTCAAAGTAGGGATTAACTCAACAACTTTTTGTGGTTCGAATGTTTGTAAAAGAAGTGTTTCATTTTCTTTTTTTATTACCCCACCATTTTCACCAACAATGGTAATCTCATTCTTTATGGAATGAAGTTTCTGAGCAATACTATTATACTGTCTTCCACTTGCAGCTACAAAATGAATATTTAGTGCTTTAAGTTTCTCAAACTGTTCAAAAAATAGAGTACTTACTTCTTCCTCAGAATTGAGTAAGGTTCCATCCATATCAGAAACAATCATTTTTACATTAGATAAATTCATTGTAATATTTTATTTTAAAAGTGTTAGAGATACAATATAATAAGGTATCTAAATTCTTTTTTTAATTAACAAAGTACTTCTTTTTATTTTGAATAATTTCCCAACTTAAATAACCATATACAATAAAGTATTCAAAAACCAT
>Ga0233397_1000397_pt1 | contig 21571 bp, 29 predicted proteins | sample 35DmetaG_FD_189957 | JGI IMG/M metagenome (GOLD analysis project Ga0233397, IMG submission 189957) | Seawater microbial communities from Monterey Bay, California, United States - 35D | ecosystem: Environmental > Aquatic > Marine > Coastal | place: USA: California | collected 2016-10-20
CGTAAGGACTCATTTCTAATTTAACTTTATCACCAGGTAATAATTTAATGTAGTGCAAACGCATTTTACCTGATATGTGAGCGGTTACTACATGGCCATTTTCTAGCTCAACACGAAACATTGCATTTGATAATGCTTCGATTATTGTACCCTCTTGCTCTATTGCTGCTTGTTTAGCCATATATTAATTTGCGCTTCTGCGTGTTTTTCCCGTTTTCATTAAACCGTCATAATGTCTGTTTAATAAATAAGAGTTTACTTGTTGTATGGTATCAATGGCAACTCCAACCATAATTAAAAGTGAAGTTCCTCCATAAAATAGGGCCCAACCTTGTTGAATACCAATAAGTTTTACCACCACCGCTGGAAATACTGCTATTCCTGCAAGGAACAAAGAACCAGGGAAAGTAATATGTGACATTACTGTATCTAAATATTCTGAAGTTTCATTCCCAGGGCGTATTCCTGGAACAAAGCCTCCACTGCGTTTTAAATCATCCGACATTTTGTTTGTTGGAACTGTAATAGCTGTGTAGAAATAAGTAAATACAATAATTAATAATGCAAAAACGATGTTATACCAAAGTCCAAAAATATCTGAAAAATTGGTTTGTAACCATTGTCCTAAATCTGAATCTCCTAAAGCTCCACCTATGTAAGCTGGAGCAAACATAATCGCTTGTGCAAAGATGATAGGCATTACACCTGAGGCGTTTAATTTTAGAGGAATGTATTGTCTTGAACCATAAACAGATCGATCAGAAGTGGCGCCACCAGCAGCACGTCTTGCGTATTGTACTGGAATTCTACGTACCGCTAGGGTAAGTAATATAGAAAGAAGAATAATGACAATCCACAATACTAATTCAATAAGAATCAACATTAATCCACCATTGTTTTCGGACACTCTAGAAACAAATTCTTGAGTAAACGACAATGGGAGCGTAGCAATGATTCCAACCATAATCAACAGAGAAATTCCATTTCCAATCCCTTTGTCTGTAATTTTTTCTCCCAACCACATTGCGAAGATCGTACCTGTAACTAAGATAATAACAGATGAGACAATAAACAAAGGACCTTTGCCTAATACAAATGCACTTTCTGGGACTCCCAGCGCACTCAATCCGTACAAATAAGCAGGCGCTTGTACAATACAAATCAATATGGTTAACCATCGTGTAATTTGATTGATTTTTTTACGTCCACTCTCTCCTTCTTTCTGGAGTTTTTGTAAATAAGGAACAGCGATACCCATTAACTGAACTACAATAGATGCAGAAATATAGGGCATGATACCTAAAGCAAACACGGAGGCATTCGCAAAAGCACCTCCTGTAAAAGCATTTAAAATACCTAAAAGACCACCTCCATCAGTACGACTACTCAATGCAGCCAACTGAACTGGATCAATACCCGGTAAAACTACTTGAGCTCCAAGACGGTAGACTAACAACATTCCTAAAGTGAGAACTACACGATCGCGTAATTCTTCAATTTTGTATATGTTATAAAGGGTTTCTAATACTTTTCTCATTCGGGGTAAATTATACAGTTATAGCTTCGCCTCCAGCAGCTTCGATTGCAGCTTTAGCTGAAGCAGAGAATTTATGTGCAGAAATTTTAATAGCACCTTCTAACGTTCCTCTTCCTAAAATTTTAACCAAATCGTTTTTGTGGGCAAGACCTAATTCAACAAGAATATCAATAGATAATTCTTTACTTACTTTTTTATCGGCAAGTAATTGTTGAACAGTATCGATATTGATTCCACGGTATTCTTTACGATTGATGTTTTTAAAACCAAATTTTGGAACTCTACGTTGTAAAGGCATTTGACCTCCTTCAAAACCGATTTTTCTAGAGTATCCAGAACGTGATTTGGCACCTTTATGTCCACGTGCAGCAGTTCCACCTTTACCTGAAGACTGTCCTCTTCCAAGGCGTTTTCCAGCGGTTTTGATTGATCCTGATGCAGGGGTTAGATTTTCTAAACTCATGATGGGTTATTTATGCTTCGGTAACAATTACCAAATGTTGAACTTTAGCGATCATTCCCAAAATACTTGGGGTTGACTCATGTATAACTTCTTTACCTATTCCTCTGAGGCCTAAAGCTTCAAGGGTCCGCTTTTGAACTTGAATGCGCTTGATACTACTTTTTACTTGTTTTACTTTTATCTGTGCCATGGCTAAATTCGCTTATCCGTTAAATACTTTATCTAATGATATTCCTCTTTGCTCAGCAATCCTTTGTGGATTACGCAATTGTAATAAAGCATCAAATGTTGCTTTTACTACATTGTGAGGGTTTGAAGAACCTTGTGACTTTGAAAGTACGTTGTGCACACCCACGGCTTCTAATACTGCACGAACAGCACCACCCGCAATAACACCAGTACCTTCAGATGCAGGCTTAAGAAATACACGTGCTCCTCCAAATTTTCCTTTTTGCTCGTGAGGAAGTGTTCCTTTGTTAATAGGAATACGAACTAAGTTTTTCTTAGCGTCCTCAACTGCTTTGGCAATGGCTTCAGAAACTTCTTTTGATTTTCCTAAACCTTGACCTACTACTCCATTTTCGTCACCGACAACAACAATAGCAGAAAAACCAAAAGCACGACCTCCCTTAGTAACTTTAGTTACCCGTTGTACTCCAACTAAGCGATCTTTCAAGTCTAAGCCGGCTGGCTTAACTAATTCTACGTTTTTATAATCTTGATACATATTCTAATTAAAATTTTAATCCACCTTCACGAGCACCCTCAGCAAGAGCTTTCACTCTTCCGTGATATAAATAGCCACCTCGGTCAAATTTAACTTCTGAAACACCTGCTTTTGAGGCAAGCTCTCCGATACGTTTTCCAACAGCAGTAGCAATTACAATCTTACCGCTTAGTTTCGCATCAGCGATTTCTTTATCTCTAGAGGATGCTGCCGTAACAGTTTTTCCTGTTTGGTCATCTATTAACTGAGCATAAATTTCTTTATTACTTCTGTAGACAGACAAGCGAGGAGCTGTTGACGTACCGCTAATGATTTTGCGAATTCTTCTACGAATTCTATTTCTACGATCTAATTTTGTTAAACCCATGGTTATAATATTATGCTGATTTACCTGCTTTTCTTCGGATCTGCTCGCCTACAAATTTGACGCCTTTTCCTTTATATGGTTCTGGTCTTCTAAAAGAACGAATCTTTGCAGCTACAAAACCCACCAATTGTTTGTCAAAAGAGCTGAGTTTAATAATTGGATTCTTTCCTTTTTCAGAAATGGTTTCTACTTTAACCTCTGGTGCAATATCAAGTAAGATATTGTGAGAGAAACCAAGTGCGAGATCTAATTTCTGTCCTTGATTGCTCGCTCTATATCCAACTCCTACAAGCTCTAATTCTTTTGTAAATCCTTTACTAACTCCTTCAATCATATTGAAGATTAAAGCACGATAAAGACCGTGTTTAGCTTTTACAGGTTTTGTATTTGAATCACGAGACACTGTAATGATATTGTCTTCCATTTTAATTTCAACTTCACTGTACTCTTGAGTAAGTTCACCAAGTTTTCCTTTCACAACAATATGTGTGGGTTGGATATCTATGGTGATTCCATCGGGTACTGAGATCGGGTTGTTTCCTATTCTAGACATTGTTTATACTGTTTCTGTTAGTATACGTAACAAATTAATTCTCCACCAACATTTTCTTTGGCGGCTTGTTTTCCTGTCATTACTCCATGAGAGGTAGAGACAATTGAAATTCCCAAGCCATTTAAAACTCTAGGAAGGGTGTCTGAACCGGAATACTTTCGTAAACCAGGAGTACTGATACGTTGTATTTTTTTGATAACAGGCTCTTTTGTAAGCTTGTCATATTTCAAAGCAATTTTAATATTACCTTGATGGTTTTCAGTTTCTTCAAACTTATAACTCAAAATATACCCTTGGTCAAAAAGGATCTTTGTAATCTCTCTTTTTGTATTTGAAGCGGGAATATCTACTACACGGTGTCCCGCACTGTTGGCGTTACGTATACGTGTTAAAAAATCTGCAATAGGATCTGTGAACATAGTCTTTTATCTATAAGTTTACCAACTGGCTTTAGTTACTCCAGGAATCAAGCCTTTGTTTGCCATTTCACGGAAAGTTACACGTGAAAGTCCAAACTGTCTCATATACCCTTTTGGTCTACCGGTTAATTTACAACGGTTGTGCATACGGATTGGAGAAGCATTACGTGGCAACTTTTGAAGTGCATCATAATCTCCAGCTTCCTTGAGAGCTTTACGCTTTTCAGCATATTTGGCAACGGTCTTGGCACGTTTAACCTCACGTGCTTTCATTGATTCTTTAGCCATATTAATTCTTTTTAAAAGGGATTCCTAATTCGGTTAATAATGATTTCGCTTCCTGATCAGTACTTGCTGTAGTCACGAAAGTAATATCCATTCCATTGATTCGATTTACCTTATCAATATCAATCTCTGGAAAGATGATTTGTTCTGTAACACCTAGAGTGTAGTTTCCACGACCATCAAAACCAGTTGCTTTAACTCCCTGAAAATCTCTTACTCGAGGAAGTGCAGTGGTCACTAAACGGTCTAAAAATTCGTACATACGTTCACTACGTAGTGTTACTTTAGCCCCAATGGGCATTCCTTTTCTTAACTTGAAACTAGCAACATCCTTCTTGGATAATGTAGCAACTGCTTTCTGACCAGTAATAATCGTAAGCTCATCAATAGCATGATCGATTAGTTTCTTGTCTGATACAGCAGCACCTACCCCACGGCTAAGTACTATTTTTTCAAGTTTAGGCACCTGCATAACGCTTTTGTAACTAAACGTTTCTTTCAGGTTGCTAACGATACGATCGTTATATTCTTGTTTTAATCTTGGTGTATAGCTCATAGTTAAATGACTTCATCTGTTTTTTTAGCAACACGAACTTTTGATCCATCTTCAACTCTAAAACCTACACGTGTAGTTTTACCCTCTGGTGTGAGTAGGGAAAGATTTGAAATGTGAATAGGTGCTTCCTTTTCTGTTATTCCTCCTTGAGGATTTTGCGCATTGGGTTTGTTGTGCTTTTTTATCAAATTCACACCTTCCACAATGGCTTTATTTTTTTCACGAAAAATACTTACAACAGTACCTTCAGATCCTTTTTCAGAACCAGCAATTACACGTACGGTATCTCCTTTTTTGATTTTAATTTTTGTTGCCATATCTTTTTTATTACAACACTTCAGGTGCCAATGAAACGATCTTCATAAATTGTTTATCACGTAGTTCTCTTGCCACAGGACCAAAAACACGTGTTCCACGCATTTCTCCAGTTGGGTTAAGTAACACACAAGCATTTTCATCAAATCGAATATACGATCCGTCTTGACGTCTGATTTCTTTTTTAGTACGAACTACAACAGCAGTAGATACTTGACCTTTTTTTACGGTTCCAGAAGGTGATGCATCCTTAACGGTAACAACAATTTTGTCTCCTATAGAAGCATATCTTCTTTTTGTTCCTCCCAATACACGAATGGTTAGGACCTCTTTGGCGCCTGTATTATCGGCTACTTTAAGTCTAGATTCTTGTTGTACCATCTTACTTAGCTCTTTCTATTATTTCAACCATTCTCCAGCATTTTGACTTGCTTAACGGTCGAGTTTCCATGATTTTTACTGTATCTCCGATATTACAATCATTCTTTTCATCATGAGCTACGTATTTCTTTGTCTTCAAAACGAATTTTCCGTACATCGGGTGCTTAACTCTTTTGACTTCAGCAACTACAATGGATTTTTCCATTTTGTTACTGGTCACAACCCCAATTCGTTCTTTTCTTAAATTTCTTGTTTCCATGTGCTTATGCTTCTTGGTTGCTTAGGGCAGTTTTCAGTCGAGCGATAACGCGACGTGCTGTCTGTATTTGTATTGGATTTTCTAAAGGTGAAATTGCATGCGTCATTTTCAACTCAGCATACTGCTTCTGACATTCAGTCAGTTTATCTTGAATGTCTTCTTTAGAAAGGTTTTTAATTTCAGATTGTTTCATAGTTGCTGTAAATTAAGCTTCGAAATCACGAGCTACAATAAATTTAGTTTTAACAGGAAGCTTTTGAGCTGCCAAACGAAGTGCTTCTTTTGCTACATCATGAGGTACTCCCCCAACTTCAAACATAATACGCCCTGCTTTGGTTACTGCTACAAAGTATTCTGGAGCACCTTTTCCTTTACCCATACGAACCTCAAGAGGTTTCTTTGTGATAGGCTTGTCTGGAAATATTTTAATCCATAATTGACCTTCTCTTTTCATATAACGGGTCGCTGCAATACGAGCTGCCTCAATTTGACGTGACGTTATGAAAACAGAGTCCAAGGCTTTGATTCCGAACATACCATTGGAAAGTTGATGTCCTCTTTGAGAAAGTCCTTTCATGCGACCTTTCTGTGCTTTCCTAAATTTTGTCTTTTTTGGTTGTAACATGATTTATTAACCTATTATATTATTTACGACGTTGGCGGTTGTTTCCTTTTCCAGAATTAGAACCTCCTTGTCCAGTTTTTTTAGACATTCCTACTAAAGGAGAAAGCTCACGCTTACCATAAACTTCACCTTTCATGATCCATACTTTTATTCCTAATCTTCCGTAGGTAGTGTGTGCTTCTACTAGAGCATAATCAATATCTGCACGGAAAGTGGACAAAGGAATACGACCTTCTTTGTACGATTCAGCACGTGCCATTTCAGCTCCATTTAATCGACCTGAAATTTGAATTTTGATTCCTTCTGCATTCATACGAATTGCAGCTGCAATTGCCATTTTGATGGCACGTCTGTATGAAATACGACTTTCAATTTGGCGGGCAATACTTGCACCTACTAATTGAGCATCTAACTCAGGACGTTTAATTTCAAAAATGTTGATTTGAACTTCTTTGCCGGTAATTTTACGTAACTCCTCTTTAAGCTTATCAACTTCTTGCCCAGCTTTCCCAATAATAATCCCTGGTCTTGCAGTGGTGATAGTGATTGTGATAATTTTTAAAGTACGTTCAATAATTACATTAGAAACACTTGCTTTTGATAAACGTGCGTGAATGTATTTACGGATTTTGTCATCTTCAGCGATTTTATCACCATAATTTCTTCCTCCATACCAGTTAGAATCCCATCCTCTGATGATACCTAAACGATTCCCAATAGGGTTAGTTTTTTGTCCCATATTATGCTTCTATAGTGTTAGATCCCAATACCACAGTTACGTGATTGGAACGTTTTCTAATTCGGTGAGCTCTTCCTTGTGGAGCTGGTCTTAAACGCTTTAGCATGCTACCTCCATCCACTCGGATTTCAGAAACAAAAAGGTTTGCTTTTTCAATATCTTCAGCCTCATTTTTTGATTGCCAGTTTGCAATTGCAGATAGCAACAACTTCTCTAAACGTCGAGAAGCTTCTTTGGGGCTAAACTTAGTATAGCTAATGCCTTATCAATTGATTCTCCTCTTACTTGATCAGCGACTAGACGCATTTTTCTTGGAGAAGTAGGACAGTTATTTAGCTTGGCAAAAGCAAGAGATTTCTTTGCTTCTTTGAGCGCTTGAGCGGATTGTCTTTTACGATTTCCCATGAGTACTTTTATTTTTTGCCTTTATTTTTAGCGCCTGAGTGTCCACGGAAATTACGTGTCAACGAAAATTCGCCTAGTTTGTGTCCTACCATGTTTTCTGTTACATAAACAGGAACAAATGTTTTACCGTTATGAACACCAATCGTTTGACCAACAAAATCTGGAGTAATTAACGAAGCACGAGACCAAGTTTTGATTACTGATTTTTTATTTTCTTCAACGTTTTTGGTCACTTTCTTTTCAAGACTGTGATGAACAAAAGGTCCTTTTTTTAATGAACGAGCCATATTCTATTATTTTTTTCTACGTTCAATTATGAACTTATTACTTGACTTAGTTTTTGATCGAGTACGGAATCCTTTAGCAGGAATACCATTACGTGATCTTGGATGACCTCCAGATGCACGTCCTTCTCCTCCACCCATTGGGTGATCAACAGGGTTCATGGCTACTGGACGTGTTCTTGGTCTTCTTCCTAACCAACGTGAACGTCCTGCTTTACCAGAAACGAGTAATTGATGATCAGAATTCGATACTGCTCCAATAACAGCAGTACAGTTAACTAAGATCATTCGAGTTTCTCCTGAAGGCAGTTTAACAGTTGCAAATTTACCTTCACGTGCCATAAGCTGTGCAAAAGCTCCTGCACTACGTGCAATTGAAGCTCCTTTTCCAGGACTTAACTCAATACATGAGATAATGGTACCTAATGGTATTTTGGATAAGAATAGTGCATTTCCTATTTCGGGTGCAGCACTTTCTCCTGAGATAATGTTTTGTCCAACCTTCAAACCATTAGGTGCAATAATGTATCGCTTTTCACCATCGGTATATTCAACTAGAGCAATAAAGGCAGAACGGTTAGGATCGTATTCAATTGTTTTTACTTCAGCTGCAACATCAAATTTGTTACGTTTGAAATCAATGATACGGTAACGTTTTTTGTGACCACCACCAATATGGCGTGAAGTCATTTTACCTTTGTTGTTTCTTCCCCCAGATCTTTTCTTGGGAGCCAATAAACTCTTTTCGGGCTTATCAGTAGTAATTGCGTCAAATCCATTTACTACTCTAAAACGCTGCGCAGGAGTTATCGGTTTTAATTTTCTTACTGACATCTGACGCTATTATAAGTTACTATAAAAATCTATGGCATCACCTTCAGCTACTTGCACAATTGCTTTTTTAGTAGCGTTGGTTTTACCTTTTTGTATTCCTGTTTTGGTATAACGCATTTTGCGTTCGGGGCCATAATTCATTGTATGTACCTTTTCTACCGTTACCCCATAAGAAGCTTCTACTTCCTTTTTAATCTCAACTTTATTAGATTTTGGGTGTACTAAAAAAGTATAACGATTATGGAGTTCACTCCCTAACGTCGCTTTTTCGGTGATAATTGGTTTTATAATTATACTCATGATTATTTATTCAAAAGTGATTCAAGTCCTTCAATTGCACCTTCAGAAAAGATCAAACTATTTGCGTTTGAAATACTGTAAGTGTTTAACTCTGAGTTGATTACAACTTTAGAATTCTTTAAATTACGAGAGGACAAATATACATTTTTATTCAACTCACCCAAGACTAATACGCTTTTTTTGTCTGTAAGCCCTAAAGCCGCTAACATTTTAAGATAATTCTTAGTTTGAGGTGAATCCATTTGGAAGTCTTCTAAAACCACAATTGATTTCTGACTTGCTTTGATGCTTAAGGCTGATTTTCTAGCCAAACGCTTCACTTTCTTGTTTACTTTTTGGCCGTAATCTCTTGGGGTGGGACCGAATACACGGCCTCCTCCTCTGAACAATGGATTTTTGATACTTCCCGCACGGGCTGTACCTGTTCCTTTTTGTTTTTTGATCTTACGAGTACTCCCAACAATTTCAGCACGCTCTTTCGATTTGTGCGTCCCTTGTCGTTTGTTTGCCAAATGTTGTTTTACATCCAAATAAATGGCGTGATCGTTTGGTTCGATACCGAAGACCGCTTTATCAAGCTTGATCTTTCTTCCGGTTTCCTTTCCTTCTATGTTTAATACGTTTAATTCCATTATTTCTGAACGATTACGTAAGCGTTTTTATGTCCTGGTACACATCCTTTAACTACAAGGAGGTTCTTTTCAGGTACAACTTTAATAACTCTAAGGTTTTGAACTTTAACTTTAACATTACCCATTTGACCTGCCATTCGCATTCCTTTGAATACTCGTGCAGGATAAGATGCAGCACCGATAGAACCGGGAGCTCTTAGACGGTTATGTTGTCCGTGTGTTGCTTGACCTACCCCAGCAAAACCGTGGCGTTTTACAACCCCTTGGAAACCTTTTCCTTTGGAAGTTCCTGAGACATCTACAAACTCACCTTCTTGAAAGTGATCTACTGTAATGGTGTCTCCTAAATTTAATTCTTCTTCAAAATTCTGGAATTCGACTAGCTTCTTTTTAGGTGCAGTGTTTGCCTTTTTAAAGTGGCCTCCAGCTGCTTTTGTTACCCTTTTTTCTGCCTTGTCATCGAAACCCAGTTGAAGTGCTTCATACCCGTCAACCGCTGTGGTTCTGACTTGGGTAACCACGCATGGCCCTAGCTCTAAGACAGTACAAGGAATGTTTTTTCCTTTCTCGTCAAAGAGGCTGGTCATACCGATTTTCTTTCCTATTAACCCAGACATTGTTTATTTATTTATTAGTTATAATTATTCTTAATTCTTACGCTACTTATACTTTGATTTCTACCTCAACTCCACTGGGCAATTCAAGCTTCATTAACGCATCAATTGTTTTTGATGATGAGCTGTAGATATCTAACAATCTCTTGTATGAAGACAATTTGAATTGTTCACGTGACTTTTTGTTAACGTGAGGAGAACGCAATACAGTGAAAATTTTCTTATGTGTTGGTAATGGGATGGGACCTGTTACTACAGCACCTGTTGTTTTAACTGTTTTTACGATTTTGTCAGCAGACTTGTCTACTAAGTTATGATCGTAAGATTTTAATTTGATTCTGATTTTTTGACTCATGTCTAATGCGTTTTATGCTTTTTTACCTTTTACATCTGCTATAACGGCTTCTGAAATGTTAGAAGGTGTTTCAGCATAATGTGAAAATTCCATTGTTGAAGTTGCGCGACCTGATGAAAGTGTTCTGAGAGAAGTAACATATCCAAACATTTCGGATAAAGGAACTTCTGCTTTAACAACTTTTGAACCTGCACGGTCATCCATTGAATTAACTTGTCCACGACGGCGATTCAAATCACCCACAATGTCTCCCATGTTTTCTTCTGGAGTTAAAACCTCTAATTTCATAATGGGTTCCATGATTACTGCTTTTGCAGCTCTTGCAGATTCTTTAAAACCTAATTTAGCAGCAAGTTCAAAGGAAAGTGAATCTGAATCTACAGGGTGGAATGAACCATCCATTAATGTAATTTTCATTGCATCTAATTCAAAACCGGCTAGGGGACCATTCTTCATAGCCTCTTTAAATCCTTTTTCTACAGAGGGCACATATTCTTTAGGAATGTTTCCACCTTTGATAGTATTAACAAAATCTAAACCTGTTTTACCTTCTTCTGCAGCTTCAATGGTAAATACAATATCTGCAAATTTACCTCGACCACCCGTTTGTTTTTTGTAAACTTCACGGTGCTTTGCACTTGCTGTTAATGCTTCTTTGTATTCTACTTGAGGCTGTCCTTGATTCACCTCAACCTTAAACTCACGACGGAGACGGTCAACAATAATATCGAGGTGTAATTCTCCCATTCCAGAAATGATAGTTTGCCCTGAAGCTTCATCTGTCTTCACCTGGAATGTAGGATCTTCTTCAGCTAATTTGGCCAAAGACATACCGAGTTTATCAACATCGGCTTTGGTTTTAGGTTCAACCGCGATTCCAATTACGGGATCAGGGAAGTCCATACTTTCGAGTATAATAGGAGATTTTTCAGCTGAAAGTGTATCTCCTGTCTTAATGTCTTTAAATCCAACTGCTGCCCCAATATCACCTGCTTCAATAAAATCTATTGAATTTTGTTTGTTGGAATGCATCTGATAGATTCTTGAGATCCGCTCTTTATTGCCTGAACGATTGTTCAAAACATAAGAACCTGCATCTAAACGTCCTGAATAAGCACGGAAAAATGCTAAACGACCTACAAAAGGATCGGTAGCAATTTTAAAAGCTAAAGCTGAAAAAGGATCTGAAACGGAAGGCTTACGCGAAATCTCTAAATCTGTATTGGGATCTGTACCTACAATTGCTTCTTTATCTTCTGGAGAAGGTAAATAACGACAAACGGCATCTAAAAGAAATTGTACACCTTTATTTTTAAAAGCTGAACCGCAAACCATAGGGATGATGGACATATCCATTACTGCGGCTCTTAATGCTGCATGCACTTCGTCTTCAGTAATTGAATCTTCATCTTCCATGAATTTTTCAAGGAGATTTTCATCATATCCAGCTACTTCCTCAATAAGAAGAGCTCGGTATTTACGAGCTTCCTCTTTCATGTTGTCTGGGATATCTACTACGTCAAACGTTGACCCAAATTTATCGTCGTGCCATACAATGGCTCGATTTTTAACTAAATCGACAATACCCTTGAAATCTTCCTCGTCTCCAATGTTCAATACAATTGGAACGGCATTCGACTTCAACATGTCTTTCACCTGATTACAAACACCGATGAAATTTGATCCTTGGCGGTCCATTTTATTTACAAAACCAATACGAGGCACTTTGTAATTATCCGCTAATCTCCAATTGGTTTCAGATTGAGGCTCAACACCATCAACTGCTGAAAACAAAAATACCAATCCATCGAGTACACGAAGAGATCGGTTTACTTCCACGGTGAAATCAACGTGGCCGGGAGTATCAATAATATTAAAATGGTAGGGTTTTGTGTCATCAAGGGATTCACCTTGTTCGGTTGGGAAGTTCCATGTACAGGTTGTAGCTGCAGAAGTAATGGTGATCCCACGCTCTTGCTCTTGCTCCATCCAGTCCATGGTTGCTGCACCATCGTGAACCTCACCAATTTTGTGGCTTACTCCTGTATAAAAAAGAACACGCTCAGTGGTAGTGGTTTTGCCCGCATCAATGTGAGCAGCAATTCCTATGTTTCTTGTGTATTTTAAATCTCTAGCCATGGCTATATTTAGATGTACGTTTTATTAAAATCTAAAATGTGAAAAAGCTTTATTTGCTTCAGCCATTTTGTGAGTGTCTTGGCGCTTCTTAACAGCAGCACCTTCTTCTTTTGCAGCAGCAAGAACTTCATTGGCCAATCTTAGGGCCATTGTTTTTTCGTTACGCTTTCTAGAGAAACTAATTAGCCATTTCATGGCTAAAGACACTTTTCGATCAGGTCTAATCTGCATAGGTATTTGAAAAGTAGCTCCTCCTACTCTTCGGCTACGAACCTCGACGTGAGGCATAACGTTAGAAAGGGCATCTTTCCATAATTCTAATGCTGATTTTTCTTCTTCTTGCTTTCTCTCATCTACGATTGCGATTGCATCGTAAAAGATTTTGAAAGCAGTTGATTTTTTTCCATCCCACATTAAGTTGTTGACAAATCGGGTTACCAATTGATCATTGAACTTTGGATCGGGTAATAAGGGACGTTTTTTTGCTTGTTTTTTTCTCATGATTTCGTGTAAAAGAAATTACCTTATTATTTTTTGGGTCTTTTGGCACCGTATTTTGAACGTCTTTGTAATCGTCCTTCAACTCCGGCAGTATCCAGCGCACCACGAACTATGTGGTAACGGACCCCCGGCAAATCTTTAACTCTTCCGCCTCGTACCAATACTATCGAGTGCTCTTGGAGATTGTGTCCTTCTCCGGGAATGTAGGCATTGACTTCCTTTCCGTTGGTCAATCGAACACGCGCTACTTTACGCATTGCGGAATTCGGTTTTTTGGGTGTAGTCGTGTAAACACGAGTACAAACACCTCTTCGTTGTGGACACGATTCCAAAGCAGCCGATTTACTCTTCTTGGTAATACTGACTCTTCCTTTTCGTACTAATTGTGCAATAGTTGGCATATAAAATATCTAATTTCCCATTTTTATGGGCGTGCAAATGTAGAATTTTTTTTTGGGGTTTCAAACCCATAATTTGAAATTTTTTATAATAATCTAAAAATTCTTCAAGGCTCGAATTCTTCAAACTAAAAACAGGCTTAAAACACCTTCCTTAATTGTTTGAAATTTTAACAAATTAATTCAGTCAATAACTCTAATCTAGAATACGCTAAATGCGATATTAAATTGGAGTTTTCTCTTTTTTATAAACCTTAATTAAAGTTTTATTTTAGAAAGACTTTAGGACTTTTTAAAATATTTATCAAAAATAAAGTTGATTTAAGAAGGAACATGACCTAAAAAAATTAGCTGCCCAGGTAAAAACTAAGATTAATTTCATTTTTTTTTATAAGTTTGGAAAAAAATAAATGAAGAACTTTTTTATAATACTCACGTTATTTTTATCTGTAGATCATTTACAAGCACAGGCTACCAAAAGCAATAATATAGGTTCCAATGGAGTACTATCTGACAGTAGAATACTTGATATATTTGAAAACATTAAGAATAAAGCTAATTCTGCTACAAAAGCTATTGGTTCCATAAAAGGTAGCCCCTATTTTGATAAAAGTTTTAAATCTTCTCAAGTAGAGTATTTTGGCAAAACTTTAAAAGACAATATCTATTTACGCTACAATGCTTTTAGCGATGAAATGGAAATGGGTAAAACGGCAAATCAGAATTCATCTGAAGAAATTTTAATAAAAAACAACAAAGTTGCCTGTGTCATTGAGGGAGATACATACCGATATCTAGGATATATTAATGAAAATGAAGCTCCTGCTGTTGGATATGTTAAAGAGTTATTTAAAGGTGCTGTATTTTCTTTTTACATAAGACAAACTAAAGCTTACATGGAAGCAACAACTGCAAGAACATCACTTGAGCGTTCATTTCCTGCTCGTTTTGTAGATAAGATTGATTATTATTATGCTATTGAAAATGGACCCTTGCAAGAGGTGAAATTATCCAAAAAGAAAATTCTTACTTCTTTAAAGCCCTATGCAAGTGAAATCAAGACATTCATCAATGACAAAGACTATAAGCTGAAAAAATCAAAAGAAGTTATTGAGTTGTTTACATTTTTAGAGACGCTCTAATTACTTGATTTTTTACATTTTAAACCTTTTGACCTATTTGAGTTATGGGTTTTTTCTTAAATAGAGCCTATAATCAGTAAGATTTCAAAGATTTTTATTCAAAAAAAGATGATTATTTTCATTTTCTTAACACACGAAACGTAAATTTTTACATTTTCTTAACATTTATTCACTTTATTCATTAAATTTGAAAACTAAAATTTTTTAAAATGAAACATTTATACTATTTAATGTCTTTGATGTTGTGCGTTCAGTTCGCAGTAGCACAGAGTACAGTCACAGGTAATGTTACCGACGATCAAGGTGTGCCGCTTCCTGGTGCTACGGTTCTAGAAGTAGGAACTAGCAACGGAACCACAACCGATTTTGACGGGAACTATTCCATTACAGTTCAGGATGGTGCCTCAATCTCTGCAAGCTTTGTAGGGTATGAAACTGCAAGTTCAATCGTTGCAGGGCAAGATCAAATTAACTTTTCCTTAGACCAAGGAAATCAGCTAGAAGAGGTGATTGTCACGTCCTTAGGTATTAAACGTGAGAAACAAGCCTTAGGATATGCAGTCTCTGAGGTATCAAACGAAGCTATTGAGCAACGTGCTGAAGGTGATATCGGTCGTGTATTAACCGGTAAAGCCTCTGGGGTCCAAATTACTAACCAATCTGGTTTATCTGGATCTGGAACAAGTATAGTGATTCGTGGATTTAACTCTTTCTCTCAAGGAAACCAACCTTTATTCATTGTAGATGGAGTTCCATTTAGTAGTGAAACAAACAGTCAAGGTAGTTTTGTTGATGGTAACAACGGATCTTCTCGTTTCTTGGACATTGATCCAAACAATATTGAATCTGTGAGTGTTTTAAAGGGATTGGCAGCAGCTACTCTTTATGGTACACAGGGACGAAATGGGGTGATTTTGATAACTACCAAATCAGGTAGTTCTTCTTCAGGAGAAGCTAAAAAGAATGAGATTACAATTAATTCATCATACTTTAATGTTGAGTTTGCTTCTATGCCTGATTACCAAAATCAGTATGGAAATGGTTTTGACCAAGCTTTCGGGTGGTTCTTCTCTAACTGGGGGCCAAGTTTTGACGAAGGTGGACCAGCAGGATGGGGAGGACAATCCTCTATTAACGGTTCTGTATCTGGAACTCCAGGTTTCTTGAGACATCCATTTACTACAGCAAGTTCTGCAACAGGAATTCCACAAGTATTGGATGCTCTTGGAATTGCTCCTGACGCATTATATGAGTGGAAACCTTATGATAGTGTCGGTCAATTCTTCAAAACAGGTCATGTTTTTAGTAACAATGTCAACTTAAGAGGTGCTAGTAACGATGGAACTGTAAACTACAACATTAACTACGGTAACCTAGAAGATGTTGGATTTACACCAGGTAACACTGTTAACAGAAACACCTTAAGTTTTGGTGGAAATGCAAAACTTTCGAATAAATTTAACGTAGGAGGTACATTAAACTTCACTCAAACTAAATTTAAAACTCCTCCAGTTGCTGCTGGTTACGGTAGTAATGTAAGTGGTGAAGGTTCCTCTGTGTTTGCAAATGTATTTTATACACCTCGAAGTGTGGATTTAATGGGTCTTCCTTTTCAAAATCCAGTAGATGGTTCCTCGATTTACTACAGACAAAATAACAGTATACAAAATCCAAATTGGACAGTAAATAATGCTTCTAATATTCAAAACACAAACCGTGTTTTTGGAGGCGCAAATATTGCTTATGGTATAAACGATAATATTAATGTTGCATATCGCTATGGTATTGATGTTTATTCCGAGAATAATATTAATTATGCCAACAAAGGAGGTAAAACAGGATCTTTAGTTAACAGAAACGGTATTTACGAAACTTGGAATAATACCAAATCTATTTACAACCACAACATTAACATTAGTGGTGATTATGATATAAATGATTTTGGAATTACATTTAACGTTGGTGTTGATTCACGAAGTGATACATTTGACCAAAACGGAACTCGTAGTACTGGACAACAAGTTTTCAATGTATTACGTCACTTTAACTTTGAACAACAAAATGAAATACAATTTCTTGAAAAAAGAAATATAGTTGGTGCATTTGCACAAACAGAATTGGATTACAACCGTTGGATCTACTTAACACTTGCTGCACGTAAGGACTGGGTATCTAACCTCTCGGAAGAGAATCGTTCAATAATCTATCCTTCTGCTAGTGCATCATTCATACCAACTACATTATATCCTGAATTGAAGAGCGACATTATTAGTCTTCTTAAAGTAAGAGCGGGTTATGGTACATCCGCTAACTTTCCATTTGGATATCCAATTGCAGCAACTCTTAATTTAGACACACAGTCGTTTCTTAGAAATGGTAACTACATAATCTCTAATACATCAGGATCTGTTTTAGGTAATCCTAATCTAAAACCTGAGCGAATTGATGAGATTGAATTTGGAGTTGAAGGACGTTTCTTCAATAACAGATTGAGCTTAGATTTATCAATTTATAACAAGAAAACTAACGATTTAATTATAAATCGTCCTCTAGACCCATCAACTGGTTATACTTCAACTCAAACTAACATTGGTTTAATTGAAAATAAAGGGGTTGAATTAGATTTATCTTTTGACTGGATTCAAAGTAATGACGGTGTAAACTGGAATACTTCATTGAACTGGTCTACAAATGATGCAATTGTCATTGATTTAGGAGAAGATACAGATCGAATTGTATACGCTGGGTTTGGAACGTTAGGTAACGCAGCAATTCCTGGAGAATCGTTAGGATCAATTATTGGATCATCTATAACAAGAGATACCTCAATCGAAAACAATAGATGGCTTCCCGGAAATCTGGTTATTAACAACCAAGGAAGTTATGATGAAACATTCGATCCAACAATCATTGGTGATGCAAATCCAGACTGGATTGCAAACATCAGTAACAGTGTTTCTTACAAGAATTTAAGCTTAAATTTCTTATTCAACTTCCAGGCTGGTGGAGATATCTACAGTACAACTGTAGCCACTCTTCTTGGTCGTGGTTTAACAACTGACACTTTGGATCGTGAATTAAGTTTTATTCTTCCTGGAGTTAATAATGGACAGCCTAATACTAAACAAATAAACAACTCAACATTCTACTTCAGTAACGTTTTATATGGTCCTGATGAAATGAGAATGTATGATGCTAGCCATTGGAGATTGGGAGAGATTTCTCTATCTTATAGTTTGCCTCAGAGCTTAATTGAAAACACTCCATTTGGAAATATTTCTTTTACGGCCTCAGGATTTAACTTATTCTTTGATGCAATCAACATGCCCGATGGAACAAATTTTGATCCAAATATCGCAGGTGTTGGTGTAGGTAACGGTAGAGGATTTGACTTCCTTAATGGACCTAGTGCAAAAAGATATGGTGCAAGTATTAAACTTACATTTTAATATAAAAAAACGAAAACATGAAACATATTAATTACATTTTAGGACTTTGCTTATGTGCTATATTTGTGTTGGTTTCTTGTGAGACTATCGAATTAGATCTCACATCTAACCCAAATGCACTTAGTCCAGAACAAGCGGATCCAACGTTCTTTTTGAACTCGATCCAAGTAGACTTCGCATTTTGGGTCAACACCATGGGTGATCGTGGTGGTGAATTAACGCGAATTAATTACATGAATGGGAGAAATTATAACACAATTTACTCCCCAGATAGTTGGAACGGTGTTTGGTCTTCTGCTTATCGTGGGATGCTGGAAGATATCAGACTGATGAATTTACTTGCTGATGAAGCTGGGTTAACTTTCCATAAAGGAATGGGTAAAGTTTTTCAAGCATACGTCATGTTAACTTTGGTAGACTATTTTGGTGATGTGCCATATTCTGAAGCTTTACAAGGTTCGGAAGGGATTCTAAACCCTGCTGCTGACAGTGGACAAGCTGTTTATGATGCTGCCATTGCATTGCTTGATTCTGCAGTTGCAGACTTTAATGCTGGCGGACCAGTACCTGCAGAAGACTTTTTCTACAATGGAAATGCTTCCAAATGGATAAAAGCTGCAAATAGTATAAAGAAAAAAGCCCTTCTTAACAAAGGTGATTTTTCTGGATACAATGCCATATCAAACTATATAAGTGATTCATCAGATGACTTTCAATTTAGTTGGGGTACAAGTCCAGCAACACCTGACACTCGTCATCCACTTTACAGAGGAAGTTATACTTCTACAGGAGGTGGTGAATATATGTCAAATTGGATGATGTTTAAGATGATCAATGGTTACGCTGGAAATACTGATCCAAGGATTAACTATTATTTCTACAGACAAGTGAGCGAGACTCCTGGTTTCGATTCAGCTGGAAATGAAGAAGTTCTTGAATGTGGTTTAACTGGTTATTATGTACCACCGCAACTTAGAGGTGATGACACGCCTTTCTGTGCTCCAACCAATTCTGCTAGTAAATCAGCAAGTGGTTATTGGGGAAGAGATCACGGTAACGACAACGGTACTCCACCAGATGGATTCCTAAGAACAATCCGCGGTGCTTATCCTGCAGGGGGAGTTTATGATGATAGCTCTTTTGAAGGTCAAGTTGACGGAGCTGGTCAAGGTGGCGCAGGAATTACTCCTGTAATCCTTTCTTCTTGGATGCACTTCATGAATGCTGAAGTAGCGGTTTCAACTGGTGGTAATCCAACTTCAGAAACTCTAATTGCAGTAGAACAAGCATTAAATAAGTCTGATGATCTAGGTGGACCAGCAATGGCAGCCGATGATGTATCTGCTTATGTTGCTGCATTTACTTCAGAATGGAATGCTGCTGGATCAACTGCTGATAAATTAGATTTATGGGCAACTGAATACTTTATCTCAATGGTGGGTAATGGTATTGATGCTTACAATTCATACAGAAGAAATGGATATCCTAGATCTCTTCAACCTAACGTTGAGCCTGACCCAGGACAATTTCCACTTTCTCAATTTTATCCAGCAAATTATGTGAATACAAACAAAAATGCTAATCAAAGAGGTTCAAAATCTGATCGTGTATTCTGGAATTCAAATGGACCAACTAACTTAAAATAACGAACATGAAAAAATTAATTTATCTCTTAGGCTTAGTTATTGTATTTCAGTCTTGTGAAGACCCAGATAATACGGTAAACTTTGTGCTCGATAATTACGAATCAGGAGCTGTATTAAGAACAATTTCATCTTCTGGTGAGTTTAACTATTATGAGCAGGGATCTTCTGTATTCTCTGCTACAATTGAAGCTCATGATGTAGAAGATGGTTCCTTAATGCAGAGTGTAGAAATCTTTCTATCGGTTGACGGTGGATCAGAAGTCTTATATAGAACCCTTCAACCAGGTGAATTTGCAACTGGACCAACAGGATTACCAAGAGCTACTTTTCAAGTAGGTCTTACTGAAGTAGATAATCTAGTGGGATTTAGTGGTGGAAGTACTGTTAAAATCAGATTACAATTGAATCTAACTAACGGTAAATCATATTCTGATGACACCGTTACAGGATCAATGACTGGATCTTATTTTAAATCACCCTATGCATACCGTAAAATCGTATTATGTAATGTAACAGACGGTTCTGCTGTACCTGGTATATATACTATTAAAATGCAAGACTCTTATGGGGATGGATGGCAAGATAGTAGGGTAAAACTTACTCTTGATGGAGAAGTATATTTCTTTGCAATGCCCAGCCCATATACTAGTGGTATTGAAATTAACGCAACGCTGGAGTCATATACTGGAGATGATAATTCAGGAAATTCGACAATTACCATCCCTGAAAGTGCTTCTACTATGAAGTGGGAATGGATCGTTGGGAGATATCCAGAAGAGACTTCCTATACAATTTCTTATTCTAAACTGGATGGATCAGGTGTTCAAGATAGCTACAACGAAGCTAATGGACCTGGAGGAGAAAAAATTCTTAGTATCTGTCAATAAACTAAGTTTTTTGAAAAATAAAAAGGGGACTGATTTAGTCCCCTTTTTTTATGGGGTTTTATTAGGATAAATGTAACCTCTCCAAAAAGTACTTCCGCCATTATATTTCCAAACAATAGTTCCAGACGGCATTACCTCCCAGTACCCATAATCTCCTTCACAGATTAGGGTATTTCCATTGGCAAGCCTATAGGCACCTGAAATTTTTCCAAAAAATAGATCTGGATGTGTATAACTCCATACCTCTTCAGGAGTATCCCAGTTTTTTGGATTAGGATCGAAACTAGCAGGTAAAATAAATTCATATACTACAGATTGAGAATCTCTTGAGCCATTCATATAAATCAAAAAATTGCCACTAGTATTGGGATCATGTTCTACTAATGTTGGGTGATGATTATTAAAAAAGAGACGTTCTGAAAGACTTCCATAGGTGGAGGGGTTACCAAAACGAAATTGTAAATCACCTAATTCAGATTTTGTTTCTTCTGTATTATAAGAATGTGGTATCACCCATACTTCACTATAGAAATTAACACTTAAATAGATCATATCTCTTACAGTATCATAAAATAATCCATTAGCATGCATAAGATCTCCAGTATCATTTAAATCATAGTTGAGGTCTATTTTTTCAGGATGATCTTCTATACTTCCAAAATTAGATAGTGAAGAACTAGAATCTTGTATCAAATGATCAACACTTCGCCATTCCCATTCAATATCAAATGTATTCGGATTTAACTCAATTATTTTCTC
>Ga0233397_1000414_pt1 | contig 21199 bp, 6 predicted proteins | sample 35DmetaG_FD_189957 | JGI IMG/M metagenome (GOLD analysis project Ga0233397, IMG submission 189957) | Seawater microbial communities from Monterey Bay, California, United States - 35D | ecosystem: Environmental > Aquatic > Marine > Coastal | place: USA: California | collected 2016-10-20
ACCACCCCCATTAACCGCAGCAATCGGATTTCCTAATAAATCATTGGTATACCCTAATACAGAAGTTAAATTGATCATGATGCCTTCAGCATTCCAATCAAATCCAGCATCTAGTCCATCAAACGAACCATTACCATCAAAATCTTCCCATACTAGATCCCCTACAGTAGCCGGAGCCACTAACCCTAAATCCACATTAATTTGATTGATACCATTTACGACGGTAAAATCTGGCGTCTGAAGAGATATAATATCAAGATCACTATCATTATCAAATACTGTCGGATCTGGATTAACCGCTACCTGTCTGGTTGGGTAGTAAGCCGGAGCCTGATCATTGATTTCCACAATATAATTGAAAGCTCCAGGTACTAGAATTGTGAATGTATAAACTCCAGTTGCACCTTCAACAGCTACTATTCCTGTTTCCTCTCCTCCATCTCCAGTACCACTACCATCAGCATCTTCATATAATGTGAGTTCAGCAGCTAAGCCACCTATAGTAGTTCCCCCATCAAATCCATCTCCATTAACATCTTCGAATACAGTGACAATCACATCAGACTGTGCGGATAACTGATAAGAAAAAATGAATAATGAAAGAAATATAAATACTCGTAAAAATCTCTGCATAATTGGCCTATTTAGAAATAAGACCCAAGAATCCACAGATTAGCTGCTTAGGTTTGGGACTGAATCTATTATTAATCTATAAAAGTAAAAACAAAGTATCAGCCTAAAGCTAAATATCTGATTTTTACTTAATTTTAAATATGTTCGTAAAGCTAAAAAAAGGAAGGGTAAATGTGTTACTATAAGTCAGTAAATACTTTTTTTTAAACGAGTTATTTTCTAGACAAGACAAATGAATAATATGTTTAAATTTAATAGACTAACACCAACTATTTAATACCATATCGAAAAATATTATACTTTCTACCTTAAAACTGTAATATCGCCTGCATAAGTTACAATCTCACCGCTATATAAAAGTAATTCTGCCACAACTACGTATACTCCTGGATTGACATAATGGCCTTTGTAGGTGCCATCCCATGCCTCTGAAGAGTCGCCCGGAAATGTATTCTCTGATAAAAATATTCTACTGGCCCACTTATCAAAAATAGACATTGATAATACCATTTCAATGCCTCTAGTTTGTTGTATATAAAATAAGCCATTAGTTTCTGATCCTGGAGCGAACAAATTCGCTACCTCTATTTTAGGATTGCGATTTACTTTTATAAGCACCTGAGATGAATCTTGGCAACCGTATCTCGAGGTAGCGTATAAAGTATAGTATGTATTTCTAAGTGGACTAACAAAAGGCTCAAAACAGTCATCACAGCTATAGTCTGAGTTGTGAGCAGTCCAAATAATGGCAGCTACTTCTTCATCCGGAATATTATATACCGACCTAAGATTTATAGTATCACCAACAATAATCATTGTATCGGCCTCTGCTGTAGCTATAAAATCAAGACCATCAAACAAATCTATACTCATCACTATAGTACAACCTAGACTATCAATAACTTGAATATCATAGCTGCCAGAAGCCAAATCTGTAAATATAGAATCCGACTGTGCCACTTTATTGTCAACTATATACTGATATGGACCAATTCCACCCTCAATAGCAACAACAGCAATACTCCCATCTTTTGCACCTAAACAATTTGGATCATTTCCTTCAATAGTTATCTGTTCAAGCGATGGCGCTTCTTTCACTAATGTTATGGAATCAATTGATTCACATCCATTCTCTTTATTAGTAACATTGAGAAAATAAGTACCTTCACCAGATATATTGGCAGCGAAAGATTCCTCATCAGATTCTATATTCCCATCAAATGTAGTCCATGAAACCGTAAAATCTTCCATAGCCTCTATTTCAATACCATCTAACTCTAAGATTGCATCTGTGTTTTCACACTGAAAGGGCTCTATTAGTAATATTTCTACATCTATTTGTTCAAAATCCGCGACAACACTAACAAATGTAGTATCGGCGCAGGAATTTATTCCTAACACTATAAGATAAAAAGAATCTGCCATTTCGACTAATAAAGAATCTTGAGCCAATGGCAAAAAATTATAGTCTGTCCATATTGCTGAAAAATCATCTTCTACATCAAGAGCCACTAAAGTTGTCTGAGGTTGATAACAATTGAGATTATCAGACTCAATATCAAATATTGGGGGAATATCAATATATGTAACATTGACTGTATCTTTAGTTACACATTCATTTCTATCCGATATGGCATAAACAATATACTCACCAGGTATATTTGTTTCTGGGTTTTGTCTATCACTACTAAATCCAGGAGCAACCCAATTGTAAGATATTTCGTCGTCATCAGTGTCTAATGGTAACTTTACCGCTAATAGATCACAAGTAACAAAAGTATCTCTAACCATGATTTCCGGTCCCTTAGTATCGTCTATCACATTAACCTCTGCAGAAGACGAACAGCCAAGATCATTAGTAACTGTAACTGTATAAATACCTGGTGCAATAGCAATAGGGTCCATTAATCCAGAACCAAATCCTAAAGGACCATCCCAATCATAGGATATGATATTTGTGGTTGTCTCGATAGACAAATTAACCTCTACATCTGCACAGTTAAATATTGGATCTACACCAGTCGTAATTTCCGGTCTTAGGGTATCGATTTCGACTATAATGAATGTATCAACCAGACAAGTATTAGGTGCGATTATAACTAGATCGTACAAACCAGGAAAACCCACCTCTAAACTTTCATCTAAGAAAATGTTATCGTTTAGATCTGACCATACATATGTACTTCCATCCAAATCAGAACTTCCAGTCAATGTCACCAATTCAGTATCACAATCTAGAACTCCGTTGGACATGATATCTACTTGAGGATATAAAGTGTCTGCAACTACAGTTATAGTATGTAAGCTTATACAATTGTTATCTGCGGTTACAGTAGCTACGTAAGACCCTGCTACTTCAGTATTGAATTCTGTAATATCTTGATTAATAATAGTTGGTCCATCCCAAGTGATCAAAACTGTATTTTCTGGAGTTACTAATGTAATATTAGCAGTTGCTTGTGTACAATTGATACTATCAACTAAAGAAGTCACCACGGGAAAATCAACAAATGTTAGTATCTCTGTATCTAATGTTGTTGTACAGTTTGCAGAATCAGTTATTACAACACCATATGTACCTTCGGCATCAACGACAATTGAATCTATACCAAAAGGAGAGATAATAGAATTTCCTGACCAATCGAATGTCAGCCCATCTTCTTGATAATCCACAAGAATAGTAGTTGTAGTATCCGAACAATTAATCTGTCCATTAGTCCATAGCGAAGCAATAGGTCCCAAGGTATCTTGAATAACTTCCATCACTAAACTATCTATACAACCATTTTCAGATTTGGCTATAGCAATATAAATATTTGGCTCCGTAACTGAAAGGTTGTTTCCAGAAACCAATTCACCACTTGGTAGCCTTATAAATAAACTATCTGAAACACTCTCACTAAATAACGAAATATCTACTGAAGGATTGAGACAATCCAAGAGTGGAACATCAATAGTTAGAATTGGTAAATCTATCTCTTCGATAACGGATATAGTATCTGTGAAAATACATCCGTTAACTCCAAATATCGTAATATAATAGTCTCCACCTTGTGAAATAACTGGAGATTGTTCAGTCGAAGAAAAACCAAAACCAGTTGTCCATTTTAATGAATCTATCTCTACTGTAAATGTAGTTGTGAGTGTGACTGCAGGATGAGCACAATTAATATTTGGTACATCTATAGTCGGTATAGGTAAATCAAAATTATCTAATATGAAAATACTGTCATTACCAACACATCCATTCAAGGCAATTCCTTGAACATAATATGTACCACTTGTAGTCACTTCGATATCCTCATCACTTGAAGTTACTGCTCCTGTCCAAGATATGGTTTCCAAAAATAAAGATGATGTCATATCTATCATAACCGCAGGATTATAACAACTTAGAGTATCCGTATTGAATGCAAATGAAGGTATACTTGTCTCATTAAAAATTTCGTAATAGGCTGTATCAGAGCAAATATCCGAAATAAGGCTTAACCCATAGACGCCAGGTTCTGTGATTGTTATCACAGCATCTCCAGATATTATAGGGTCCAATTCATCATCAACTTTAAACCAATTCAATACGGTATTTGGACTAACTATTGATTCTGTAGCATCTAGAATTACATCTCCATCCAGGCAACTTATTGCATCCGAATCTGCCATAATGGTAGCTAGATTTTCAATAACAAACAGATGTAATATAGATACACTGTCACAAAAATCCTGGCTAAAGCTAACTACATATTCTCCAGTTTCTGAGTATTCTGTTCCCTCGAGTATTAAGACTTCCCCTAAGCATATTGTATCCACTATCAATATGGTATCTAAGACTTCAATAATATTAATCGAAATACAATTAGTACTCATTGAGGCACAATAGTTATTTTCACCTAATAGCTCTAAAAAATCTTCATAATCAGTACCAGCAACATCATCCAAGATATCATCAGTCTGACCTGTCAAACTAGAAATACCACATAACTGATATGAACCAAAACTATAACCAGAGAGATCAGGTTCTTGAGAAATTCCGATTACTTCTCCTTCTTCAATAATCAAGTAATTATAGCTATATAATTCTATAGGTGGCTCATTGTCAAATTCAGGATCAATATCTAAATTGAGATCTGGATCGCTTTCACAAAAATCTGAGTCTACCGAGATCAATGTTCCGCCATCCACAAGACATTCTTGACAATAGATATTTGTAGAATCACAGAAAATTAATCTCATCGAATCTATTTTACCTTCGTCAAACTGGATAATATCAGAAAAGCTCAATGTCCAAATTCCATTTACTGATCCTGTATTAAAATCTTCTAAGCATCCCTGCTGTGGGTAATACTGACCTGAATAGTTACCAAATATCCCCCAATTATCCTCTGTTGTAAACTGATCATCTAAGATTGGCAAATCAGGCATTGCTAAGGAATCACAAGGTACGAACTCGACTCCCCAATAGGTGAATTGGGTCGATCCTCCAGCTCCTGTAGCAGGCCCTATGAGAACAACGCTTTGTCCAGATGGAGATTCTAAACTGATAGATATATCTCTAATGCTCTCGTGTTCAAAGAATAACTCTACTCCGCATACCGCTTGATCCAAATTTGACAGATCATCATTGATCGCGCCGTCAATTACTATTTCTATAGTTCCTGTTGTATTGTCTAAAATAAATGTACCAAGAGTAACATCACATTGCCCCAATAACGTCATTACTGAGCTAGCAAATACTATTAATGCAACTATAGATTGGCGAATGTTCATAGTAGGTTAGAATATGTATAAAATAGTAAAAGACTCGAAATACATATAAATCAAAAGTGATAATACAAAATAAATGACACAGAGATGAACGCAAAAGCATACACTTATTATGTCTTATCACAATTTGTAAAAATAAAGTTAGCATTTATACTCAGCTATGAATAGTAAGCCTAGATTAATATATCGGTAATTGGCAATATTCAAGCGGATTTGACCTGACAACAACATGCTCCTTACACAAAAGGGAGCCTCTGATGATAGAAGCTCCCTTAGTATGTGTGTTAATTAAAAAATTACCTTACAATGGTTACATCGCCACCTATCTGCTCAGTCGTTCCATTTATAAACAGTACTTCTACTACATAAACGAAAACTCCCGGATTAACTGGTTCTCCTTTGAATGATCCATCCCATCCATAACTAGGATCACTAGCTGGGTGGTTTTCTTCTGATGCAAACACCAATTCTCCCCATCTGTCATATACTCTAATACTTATTACAGCTTCTACGTCATCACTATTTACATAGAAGACATCGTTGTTACCATCATTGTTTGGTGAGAAAACGTTAGGAAGAACAACATCTACAACCTGAGTAACTAAAATCTGTGTTAAATCATCTGCGATACAACCACCGTTGTAGGTTACTTCTACAGTAATGTTAGTATTTTCATTTGCCTCTATTATGATAGATGTACATGTAGGATTAGAGCAAATAACCTCACCACCTACAGTCCACTCGATGTTATCTATAACGAAATCGCCAAGTTGATCTTCAATGCTAAACGAAACTTCGTTTCCAAGGTTAGTCTGTACTGGAGGTCCTAGGTCTAGAACTAAAAGTCCTGGTTCGTCTATTGTAGCTGTCTGTGTAGATTGACATCCACTACCACTACTATCCTCCATCACGATAATATACTCACCATCTTGTAATCCAGTGAAAGAACTTTCTGTTCCAAATGCTCCACCACCGAAGCTATAACTATAATCTCCATTACCTCCCATTGGGTTGACAATAGTAATCGTTCCATCTCCTTCACCATTACATGTAACATCAGTATAATCAAGCGAGAATGAAGGCACATCATCCGAAACGGTAACTGTTACTTCATCCATATTCTTACATCCAGTCTCAGTATTTTCAACTGTGAGCGTATAAACTCCTGCGGCAGTAACTGTAATCTGCGCTGAGGTAGGGTCAACAATTGGGGCGCCGCCTACTTCTGTCCATGTATAAGTAAAGTTTGATCCAGTCGAACTAGATCCTCCGATAATTGCTGATGTTGCAATACAATCCAATACTTCATCTGTGCCTGCATCTGCATCTGGAACTGCTTCTATCACTACTTCTACCATCTCTGATACATCAGCACAAGGCGCATCGCCTACTATACTGTAAGTAAATGAATAGGTTCCTGGTGCTTGACCCGTGATATCAAATGTTCCTGTAGGATCAAATGCTCCACCTGTAGAAGAAGATGTCTCCATCCAAGTTCCTCCTGCGTCTTCGTCTGTTAATAATTCTGTGAGATCAACAATCTCTGACTCATCTTCACAGAACAATAACGCTTCCTCCGGAATACCTGCACTTGCTGGGTTAGATACTTCTATAGATGTCTCCCATGTATCCTGACATCCATCTACTGGATTATCCATAGTATACATAAGTATATATACTCCTGCGTCGAGACCATTAAGATCAACACTATTAGCAGTGATTGATAACTCCGCAGATGACCAAGTTCCTGGGAATAAAGCATTATTGTATTGAGTTAAATTAACAGTCCCAACATCAGAACATTCAATAGCTGGATCTATTGGGTTGGCCAAAGGACATTCACAAGGTTTAGTATTAATTACTATAGTGTAATCAACATCAATACAAGGCGTATCACTTGTCACAGTATATGTGAAAGTAAATGCCATGTCAGCTGCTAAATTTTCAAAACTTACCATTGTAAGATCAATGAATGTAACTCCTGCCCCATCGGTATCCTCCCAAGTTCCATCTGTAGCACCTGCGATTATTAATGAGGTGAAATCAATAAAGTTAGCTCCATTAGATCCGTCACTTACACATACATCTTGATCCATTCCAAGAGTCGCAAAATTTTGAGCTGACACTGACAAAATCACTGTACTATCTGTTTGACAATTACCTGGCGGTACTGGATCAAGTGTATAAGTAAGCAAATAATCACCTGCTTCTAAACCATCTAAAGAGAGGTTCGTTCCACTCAGTGCCACATTCATTCCCATCGGATCTAAAACTGTCCATCCGCCTGTACTTATCATCGGATCTTGTAATGTAGATAAATCAAATGCTGTAGTCTCTGAGTTACAAACAGGTGATGGTTCCATTACATTGATATTAGGACAATCACAGTCAGCTACTGTAACCACTACAGTCGCACTAGCTGGCACACATGGAGCTGTCGCCGCTGTTGTAAATGTAAATTCCCAAACTGATCCTATTGCAAGACCATCAAAATCAACTAATGTAGGATCTGATATGTCTACAGATTCTGATCCTGGCTCTGCAGTCCAAGTTCCATTACCTACATCCCCTGAGATTTGCTGTGTAAGATCTACAAAAGTAGAGCCGACATCCGACATCACGTTACAAGGTGCTATAGGCTCTGCAGCCACTTCTGGTTGATTAGATACAATAATATTGATAGGAAATACAGATGGACAATCTCCACCTGGATCTGTATCAAATACATAGTTGAATATGTATAAACCTGAAGTCAACTGAGTTGTACCGTCGTTTGAGTTGAAAACATTTCCACCTTCTAAGACAACTGGACCAGTGGTACCTCCTGAAACATATACCCATATCCCTGGTTCAGTAGTTACGATTTGATCATTTAAATCAATCATACCTGAATCATTACATATCGCATCAGGATCCGTAATCATTACTTGTGGACAGTTACAATCTATTACTCTAATAGCCACATCAGTTGATATATCTCCACAAGGATCAGTTCCTGAAACAGTATAGGTAAATATCACTTCTGTTAAAGGATCCAATCCGTCACCATCAAATATATTGCTAATCACGGCTCCTGTAGCATCTGACCATTCTCCTCCAGGCGTTGTTTCATCTGTCAGAGTAGTATTCAAATCAATTGTCGTTGGTCCATTACCTGTATCAGCGTTACATACAGTGCCCTCCACTGCCACAGCTACTGCTTCTTCTACTATAATAAATGATGCTGTATTAGTTTCAGGACATGTGCCACCTACTGGATTAACCAGTGTCATGATGAATTCGTATGTACCAGCTGTTAAACCTGATAGATCTACAATAGATCCAGTAACCGTTACAATGTTTGCTCCTGTAGAAGTCCATGTTACATCTTCCAACGTATTTTTTAAATCATCAAGATCAAACATGTCACCATTTGTATTACATAGTGTTGGAGGCATTAATACATCCACAGATGGACATGTACAGTTAATCACTGATACACACATTGTATCTCTGGCATCCTCACAAGGAGCAATTGCTGTATTAGTACGGAATTCAAACTTAAAGGTATCCATTGCAATACCCGTAAAGTCTACTGAATCTAAATCACTTAAGAAGTCCAAATCACCAATATTATCTATGTTGACCCAAGTACCTGATGCACCACCAATTACTTGTGCATTGAAATCTAGTATTACACCTGGAGCAAGGCCAACATCTTCTCTACATATCTCTACGAAAGCTGTTACCTCTACAGTAGGCGATGTATTAGGTACTATAGTAGTACAAGTAGAACCTGTACAACCAGCAGCAGAATCTGTAACTGTCACACAGTACGTTCCACCTCCTACTTCTACGAAATAATCACTTCCAATAGGAGTGCCAGCACCATCTTCCCATTCATACAAATCAAAACTTTCCCCAGCACTCAGTGTATCTATATCAGAATCACAAAGAGTCAATGTATTAAGAGTTACTAAAAGATTTTGATCTTCTATCACAGTGACTGTTGAGTCCGATGTACACCCTGCAGCATTTGTTACTACTAACGTATAATCACCTGGCATATTTATCACCACATCTGCTATTGTTGATACCTCAGTTAATGTGGATTCCTGAATCCATGAATACGAATCTCCACCTGATGCTGTCAAGGTAGTTGTACTACCGGCACAGTATGAAAGTGATCCTGCCAATGAAATATTTGGATTGGCATCTACTAACACCTCATAACTCGCTACTCCTGTACACCCAGTCAAAGCATCAGTTACTGTTACCACATATATAAAGTTAGTATCTCTATCTGCAGTAATAGACGAAACTATTTCTGTAGAATTCCATACGAAATCTGAATATAGTGCTTCGTCATCTACAGAAATCATAGATGTCTCACCAATACAATGACTTGCACCAGTTAATGTTGGTTCTGGTCCGGCATTGACATCGAGAGGTATTTCTACCCTAGCTTGACATCCATTCTGATCTGTAGCTACTACAACTACGCAATTGTAGATATTAGGATCTACTTCCCAAGCTGCAGAATTACCAAAATTGCTAAATATCAATATATCATCTCCATTACTATCTGGACAAGTATATAACTCAATCATAGTTACTGGTGGCCCCACTGTAAAGAATGCTGCTGCATCTATTAGTACAGTCTCTTCTGATCCACCACAAGGTATCTCGATGTCTTGAACAATAATAAATGGCGCCCCACCTACTTCTATTGTAATTTCTTCAGAATTGATACATCCGTTAGAATCTTCTATATCAACAAATAAAGTATAAGATCCTGGATCACTTGTCTCTTCATAAACGGTCAATATATCATTGCTATTTACACCATTACCTAACCAATAATCAAGGCCAAACGCAGGTGAGACATCCCAGTCGATATTGTAATCTGGTGTACCACTACTAAATTCAACAGTCACACTAAGTAATTCTTCTTCTACTCCATTTTGACAAACAGATTCTGCAGTCGGTACTAATTCAAATTCTACTGGTGGATTCCAGAATACTTGTACTTCGCTAGATCCTGTACATCCAAGATCGTCAGTAACTGTAACTACATATGTCGTAGTGGTCACAGGAGTAACAAATATCGACGGAGTAGTTTCAAATCCAGGAGCACCCCACTGATATGTATATCCAAATCCAGTTCCTCCACTTGGCGTAGCGATTACTTCAATAGTCTCACCAGCACAAACGATAAGTGGGTTATTAAATTCTACTTCTAGTTCTGGATAAACTGTTACTTCGATGGTATTAGTTACACCTGGACAAGGCTTAGTTAAATCCACAGAATAAACTTCATAAATTACTATCTCTACATTACCAGATGTATTTGTCAATGTGTTATCAATTACACCAAATCCTCCTGTGAAACTAAAGTTAGTTTCGCCATCTACATTTGGATTATCCATTACTTCAACTTCAATATCTACTGCCGATCCATCTTCTGTAGTTACCTCAATATCCAATGTCCCCATATTACAAATCTCTGCATCATCACCTAATACTGGAGGTGGCACGTCACAGTCGATTAACCAAGCTGGACCAGTAATCGATGGATCAATAATACAAGGATTATCTTCCCAACAACCTGATACGGCATCAGATGTAGTTTGGAATACTATCTGGAGATCTCTATTTTCTTCGCAATCTTCATCTGGTTCACCATCGCCATCTTCATCCTCAAATGATTTTACTACCAAGTCAAAACATACATCAACATCTACATTTACACCACCCGGCACACCGTATTGCTCTAAAGGAATACAAGATCCATTTACACAAGTTGTACTACCACCATTACTATTCCAAAACCATCCACTAGGAAGCGGTGAACTTGCTTCCAGTGGTCCTTCACAAGGACAGTTTGGATCACAAGCCGTATTACAAAGTTGTAATACTCCATCTGCATTATTATATGTACAAAGGTTAGGTAAGTTATAGATAGATGTAACAGTTGCACAGGCTCCATCTGCATCAACCCATTCCCAGCCACCGCCAAGATCAGCAGATTCAATATCTGAAGCTTCTAAATCCCAACCATTACCGAATGTTGGAATAATACCGTGTAACCAGTCATTTCCTGTACCCGCCGTATTGTAGTTAAATTCTACACAAACCTCAACTTCTTGGCCTGGACAGAAATTTTCGAAATCTTCTAATTCAACCACTTCACCATCTATAGTTGCTTCATACTCACCATTATCACAATCAAAAGAATCATCTCCACTACATGCAATACATCCAAGTGATCCTGCATAATTGAGTGTAAAATTAGGATCCGTAATCTCACCAATTGCTGTAATAGCAATCCAATAGGTTGCAGGTGTTCCCGGAGGATCTTGTACAATTGGAATTATGAAGTTATCATCTATACCACATGGAATCGCAGGTTCCGGAGATGGCTGAGGCTGAACTACGTTGATCATATCAGTACAAGATCCAGTAGTAGACTGCCAAATAGACCACATCACTTCAAAACCAGGTGCATCTACTTGAGTAACAAGTATAGTTGCCTGATCAGAATCGATATCTAATTGGTACCAAACTGTTGGTCCTTGATCGCCCATACAAGCTATGTTAACATCTTCTGGACAGGCGTATTCTAGACAACCTTCTATAGAAAGAATGTTTTCTCCATCTTCACAACTTGTAGGTGTATCAGTTACAAGTACTTCTGCATCTTCACATTCATCGGCAGCACAATTACTTGCTCTGTTTACTATAGAAATATTAAAATCTCCACAGTCATCTTCTGCACTTCCTATTTTTACATAATAAAGTAGATCTGGATCACAAACTGATATTGCGAATTCGACAGGAGCCGCAAGGCTTCCACAGCTTGATTCTTCTAAAGTAAGGTTACCAGTACATCCACCGTTAGGATCAGTAGTACTATATACCTCTATAGCTGTATTACCCATTATACCATCTGTTCCACCTGATCCAGTAACAGTGATTAAGAATCCGTCACTTACACCATCAGGCGTAAAAGTATACCATACTGCATCATCATCTGTTGCACCACTGCACTCTACATTAGCAAAATCGAAAGCAGGATCATCATTAGCTCCACGGGCACAACAAGTTGTTCCGTCATGTCCAGCGCCATCAGAAAGATCTATCGGAGGGTTGACATCTGTAGGACAAGGATTATCATTTTCTGGTGGAGAATCTATCTTAACACTCAATGTTGCTCTACCCTCATCGCCTGCAAGATCACTACCTACTACAATTAAATAAGTTTCACCAGGATTAACTGGGACATCCTGCATATCCACTTCCGTTGCTCCACTATCACAATCAATAGAAATGCCTGCAAGTATATCATCACAATCCACTTGTACTATGGCTACTTGGATATTTCCTACAAATCCACTTTGAACGTCATCTAATAATACATCCATACTTTCTATACCATCTTCATTTGGTATAGTTATTTCATACCAAGTTGTAGGTCCTTCAGTAAAATCACAACCTGAAGCTGTGAATATTTCAGGACATGCGTCCTCAGTATTTACAGATATAGGCACATACATACAATAATCTTCCTCTGTTATTTCGATCGTATGATCTGGACCAATTCCAGAACAAATATCATTTTCTACTATTGGTAATAAAGCTGTAATAGTAATTTCAAAATCTCCTTGATCCATATCCTCTCCAGAAGCAATCTGGATATAATATTCTGATCCTTCTGGCGTACAAGGAACCATTAGTGTTTGTTGTCCAGGTTCGCAAGAGTTGGCAAATCCTTCCGGGAGGTTTGCACAATTGGCATCAGAATAGTCTCCTACTTGAATACCTACATTACCATTTATAGTTACGTTAGAAATTGTAACCTCGAATGCTCCAAAGCCAGCAGGTACAACAAACGTATAGAAAACAGTAGAGGTAATTCCTCCTCCTCCACATTCTGGATTTTGGAAATCTACTGTACAAGAAACTGTGCTCGCTGGATTATCTACAGTAACACCATCAAATAATTCAACAGCATCACAACCTTCGTCATTTACACAACCAGAATTGATCTCGATACAAAGATCGAAATCACCACCCACTGCACCAACAGAACCAATTGCTATCCAATATTGAGCATTATCAGCAGGTATCATAAATGGTCCAGCATTAGCTACACCACCACTACCAAATTCACAGTTTCCTATTTGAGCAAGCGCTGCACAATCTCCAGTGAAAATCGTTATGACTGGCTCATCGAAATCTGCATTTTCTACAGATGCTGAAATAAACTCTCCCAAGCCGTCATTAGTAACTGAATACCAAACTACATTGTTTACTTCTATTCCACAATCACCAATGAATTCGGCACATGCATTTGCATTACAGTCACTAATCACTGCACAATCGTCATCAGTAACAATTTCTCCTATATCTGCACCTCCACCAAGGATATCACACTCATCATTATCAATACATAATGGATCTGGATCTATTGTTTCTACTAAAATTTCAAAATCTCCAGCATTTTCTGCTTCCGAGCTTACGGCAATATATAACTCAGTACCAGGATCGAGACAGTTAAGCGTTATGGGGTCAATAAGAGAGCCTGCATCACAAGTAAATCCGGTAGGAGAAACTAGAGTCGCTGGACCCGTGCAACCTGCATCAAAAGTAACTACAAAGGAATTTATAGGTCCTACAGCTGTAATAGATGGGAAAGAAATCTCTACTCCTGTTACACCCGCTTCTAAAGTATATGTAAACCAAACTGATGATTCAGCAAGTGCTGCTGCACAGTTAGGATCTTCAAAGTCTTCTGTAGCACATAAATTAGTACCCATAGTAGTCGCACCTGCAACTAGCAGTTCAGCATCACATGGATCGTCGTTAGCTGGCGGAACTGTTATTTTTATTTCTATTTCTATTTCTGAGCCTGCAGTATCATTAGATCCAATACCTAGTAAATAAGTTGTGTTTGGATTTATATCTACAGGTGCTGATATTTCTCCTAGTCCAGTCTCACAATTTGAAATTGGAGTCAGTGCAGGGCAGTCATTTTCAAAGATCGCATAGATTGGTGTATTCCCTGCAGAGTTGGATACTATGTTGATCTCAACAGTAGTTGCATCTGCTGGCGTATCAAATGAGTACCACGTGATAGGAAAATCATCGAACCCACAGTTAGTAGTAAAATCGAATTCTTCTGGGCATGCATCCAATGAGCTTACACTAAAAGGCAACCATTCACATGGGTCTGTCACATCTAAGAATATCGGTGCATCACAGATATCGTTAACTGCGGTAGGAATACCATCTGCATCTTCTGTTACCGTGATTTCAAAATCACCATCGTTAGTATCTGTAGATCCAACGGCTATCGTAAGCACTGTACCTGGAGGCACACAAAGATAAGTCAATGTTTCGTCAACTCCATTACTACATTCAGCCGCAGCACCTTCTTCAGGATCAATATCAAAATCAGTACCAAAACAATCTGTCCAAATCTCAATAACAAGATCAACCGCAGCAGTACCAGAAGTAGCAGTACTTGAAACAGTTTCGATTGTAAGATCCGTATTACTTGTACTAGTCACCACATATGAATAGTATACTACATGCGAAGTACCATCTAACGTACAAACTGTATTATCAGGTGTAGCACAAGCAGTTGTTCCAAATAACACAGCACCTGAAGTAAGCATTTGTGCATCTGGATCACAAATATCGTTAACAGGTGGTGTAATAGTCTTGATCATAAATTCTATAGCACCTTCAGCGCCTGCATCTAACGCTACTGCGATTAGGTAAGTCGAATTACCAGCCAGTCCTAATATTTGGCCTGCAGTATTAAGACAGTCACTTTCTAAAACTGGTGTTGAACAGTCACCACTAAAAACTGCTACATACTCTCCGCCACCTAAGTCTGAAAACTCAAGACCTGTACCATTGTTTGGTAATGAAACAGAAAACCATATTACCGCATCTTGATCTAATTCACAAGTTGATACACCATCTAGCAGTGGTGATTCAGGACATGCTCCTGTATTATCTGTAAAAACTGTTTGGAATGTACAATTTGCAGTAATAACAATCTGTTCTGCATCACAAATTCCATCGTTGAGCGGAGTTCCTGTATTATCTTCATTTATAGTGATCGTAAACTCACCTTCAGATCCTTCTGGTGAACCAACCGCGATTGTCAATACAGTACCCGGTATAACACATTCATAGTTGAGAGGTACACCTAATGTAGTGCAGCCATCCGCTAAAGATGTTTCTGGATTATCATAAGTAGTTCCTGCACAATCTTCATAAAGAGCTATTGAAATATCTGTTGTTGCTGTTCCACTACCTACTATTTCTATAGTAAGGTCTGTATTAATTGTAGACGCCACAGTATATTCATAATACACTACATGAGAATCTGTAGTACCTAAGGCACAATAATTTATTGCTGGAGGAGTAGCACAAGCTGTAGTTCCAGTAACACCTGAAGCTGCTGTAGCAGAAATATCTTCTGCTGTTACACACATATCGTTTGATGGTGGTACTACTGATAATAAATTGAAGGAGAATACTCCTTCATCTGCTGTTGCAGATCCAATACCTATCAAAATTACATCCCCTTCATTATATGTAACCGCTGAATTTCCTTCAAAAGTAAAACATGATGCCGTACCATCAAATGTAGTACCTGCACAACCTCCCAAAAAATACGTCGCATAAAATCCTGAAGTAAGATCAGTAATTTCTAATCCAACTGCATCAGCTGGAAGAGTAACTGAATACCAAACTACTGGATCCATATCATAAGCACAGCCACCTGCTGTAAATCCTTCTGGACAAGCAAATTGGTTAGTTCCTACTACAGGTAATATCTCACAAGCTGTAGCTGCTAAGTCAATAACTTCGGCCATATCACATTCGTCATTGTCAGGACCTTCATTTTCTTCTGTTATTGTTATTGTAAATTCTCCTTGATCTTCGTCATCAGAACCAACCGCTATCAATATTGTAGATCCACCTTCAACACATTCATATCTAGTATCAAAGCCAAATCCATTATCGCAAGCATCTACAGAATTGTCTAACTGCACATAAGCACAATCCGTATATACATTAAATGATCCGCCCATAGCTTCAACACCAGGGCCACCTGACCCAACGATGTTCACTATAATGTCTGTATTGTTAGTAGCTGCAACAGTATATTCATACCATGTAACATGAGATGTAGCATTATCGAATGTACATACATTTCCATCTGCTGTAGCACAATTATTGTTAGATACTACTCCTAACGCGGCATCTGCTGTTATGTCCAACGCATCAGCACAATCATCATTCATTGGAGGTACGATAGCTAGTACATCGAATGTATAGGATGACTCTAATGCTTCGTCAGTACTTACACCAATAAGATATGAATCTCCTCCTGTCATTCCAAAAACCGTCCCATCCAATGTAACACATTCAATGTCTGCGAAAAAAGCAGTTGGGGTTGGACATGTATTATCTGTAAAAAGTGTGATCGCCACACCGCCTGTAATATTTGAAATCTCAACTCCAACTGCATCAACAGGAAGCGTAATTTCGTGCCACACTACAGATTGAACATCATAAGCACATGCTAGACCTGTAATATTCTCAGGACATGCATTGACTGTAGTACCAGACAATTCCACTGAAGAACAGTCATCATTAAGAGCAACAGTTGCATCTGCATTAGCACAAGCGTCATTCGCTGGTCCAACAAACAACTGACTTACTGTAACCTCAAAATCACCCTCTGTCGTAGCTGGAGATCCAATTGCTAAAGTATAAGTTCCTGGAGGTACGCACTCGTAATTAGTAGTCGCTCCTAAGGCAAAACATGGCGTACCTAAAGTAGATATATTTGGAAGCGCATTTGAACATCCTGATTCATATATTTCTATTACAATCTCTGAAGCAGATGTACCAGTAACTCCTGTACCTGCTGTCATCTCTACACTTAAGTCAACATTATCTAACCCTGTAACAGTGAAGTCGTAATATACTGCGTGATCATTAGTAGTACTTAGTGAACAGAAACCATCCGTTGGGGCTGAGGCACAAGTTGTAGACCCATCTAAAGAGGTACCTAATGTAAGAGACTCTATTCCACAGTCATCTCCAACTACTATTAAGCTTGCAGTGATATCTAAACTGAATGATCCTCCTGCACCTGCAGATTCTTCTCCTACAGCTACCCAATATTGTGTGCTAGGTGATACAGGAAATGTTTCCACTCCGTCATCTTGACATAAACCCTCTATCGTGAGAAATCCACATCCTCCAGACATTAATGCAAATTGAGGAGTAATAACAGAAGCTCCATTAGTTTCAATAGTAACCTCATCGACATTAAAATCTGTGGTGAAAGTATACCAAAGAATTGGTCCACTTCCTAAATCGAGGCACATCACTTCATCTGGATTAGGACAGGCTTCTGTCAAATCACCAATTACATTGTTAGGTGTACAATTGGTTACTATTGTACCTTGATCCTCCGCCAATGCACATTCTGAATTCGCTGGTGGCAAGACTAACGGATCAATAAACTCTAGATCTAATGTACCTTCGCTACCTGCATCAGTAGCGAAACCTATAATATATGTCTCTCCACTTACTAAATTAAAACAAGTAATTTCTGTTGGTAGGGCAGAGTCTAAAATATCAGTAAATAATTCTTCGCTTGCAGTAACTATACATTCATCGCCTGATCCATCATCTAAATTAAGGGCAACACTCCAGTCTCCTGCTGAACCAGATGTCGCATTGATTGAATACACACCTGAAGCACCATCCCAAATAAAAGCAGTAAAACCCGATATAGGCCCTGCTAATAATGAAGATGTATAATTCCCTTCATCCGAAAATCCTGTATTGTCAAGAGTAAGAATATCGCCGACGTCAACATTAGCTGGAGCATCAAGAGCTAGATCACAGATGTCAGACGTAGGTGTCTGAGCGACTAGATTAAAAGAGAGTAATAATAAGAGTATGTGTAAATAATTTCTCATCACTTGTGTTAAATAGGGTTAGCGGCACTACTTTGAGAGTACCTCAATAAATTTTCTTTAAACTGTAAATACAAAATTGACAGAGTGTAAACACAAAGTCTACTATACGCCGTAATGGTGAGCCGCCTATCCTGAAAGGCCTTTTGAAACATGCGTGATCCATGAAATACAAATCGTATAACTGCTGTTTCAGATATTATAAAAGAGCAAGAATGGGAGTTCCTACTTTAAATTATTCGTAATTAGAATGTAATATAGTAAGAAATGCAAGAATGTGACAATTTCGAGAAAAATAAATGAACATTGATTTTGATGTATTTTTTACACTTTTTTTTACCCAAATACTTACATTCACGTATGATGAGTATAAAGTGGCTTATAACGCCAACAGATCTGCTTTTTTGTCAACTTTAAGTTCAAACAAATATTGTCTTTCACTAAAACTGACTATAGACCGTTCCTTATAACTTTAGTAGGTATCTATTAACCGACTAAAGGCATAGTCAACCAAACAGCGCTTACTACTCATTACCTAATTAATTATCATTTTACTGTGAATTAATTCCTTAAGATATTGGATTGGATTAAATAATATAAAATCATGAATAAGCTACTATCAATAATAAACCTGCTCGCTGTATTCGCTATTATATATTGGAACTACTACACTATTGCAGTAGGCTTCAATGGAAACGATGTAGGAAGCTTGAGTGATAAGTATGGAAATCTATTTACACCTGCAAGTTATGCGTTTTCGATATGGGGAGTAATCTTCTTGAGCCTGATCGCTATAACTGTCTTCATGGTAAAGACCGCTTGGTCTGAAAAGAAAGAAAGTACATGGCTACCCAACATTGGATGGAGTCTTTTAATCGCCAATATAGGTAACGGAATATGGACATGGGCTTGGTTGTCTGAGATGACAGGGCTAAGTGTATGTATCATGTTTATCATCCTGTTATCACTCCTCTACGCGCTCCATCAAACTATCCAACAACCGGTCCATCGATGGCTCGTCAGGTTGCCCATTGCACTCTATACAGGATGGATATCTGTAGCTATTACAGCCAATATTGCAGCACATCTTAATCAATTCGAATGGCATCCGCTATTAGGTGAGATCAACTGGACACTCCTCATGATCGTCACAGCAACATTAATCAATATCTACGTCGTAAAGTGGAAAGGTGTAAATGCTTTTGGTGCTGTAGGTGCTTGGGCACTATTAGCCATTTCGCTAAAACATTGGGAACTCATTCCAATTATACAATGGACTGCTTTAGCTGGTTTTGCAGCTATAGTTCTGAGTATAATAAAATCTTTAATCCCTAAAATCAAATCGGTTTAATTATCAATTATCTTATTGCATTATCAGCAGCATGTATTCTCGGCATGTCGAAGGCAGGCCTCAAAGGGATAGGCATACTTGTAGTGATACTATTGGCTTTTGTATACGAAGCTAAAGCGTCTACAGGAATATTGCTACCCATGCTTATTATTGCGGATATCATTGCGGTAGTATATTATCGTCGAGCTGTACAATGGGATTATCTAAAGAGATTCTTGCCATGGATGATTGTTGGAGTATTATTTGGTACTTATGTAGGCAAGGGAATGCCAGAAGAAATATTCAAAAAAGGCATGGCGACGATCATCTTGATTAGTGTGCTAATAATGTTTGCTTGGGAGCGATACGATAAAAGCAAAATACCAGATACTTTGTGGTTTATTGGATCTATGGGATTCGCAGCTGGTTTCACTACGATGATAGGAAATTTGGCTGGTGCATTCTCTAATATATTTTTCTTGGCGAGCAGAATTCCTAAAATTGAATTTATAGGTACTGCGGCATGGTTGTTTTTCTTTATCAATCTATTCAAATTACCATTTCATATTTGGAGTTGGAAAACTATAGATTTGGACACGCTGTACATAAACCTAACTTTAGTACCTGGAATTATTGTAGGATTCTATATTGGTCTTAAAATTGTCGATAAATTCAAGGAGCATCACTTTAGAAAATTCATATTAGTGATGACAGCAATTGGGGCTATTGCAATGATATGTAGATAGTAATTTATCAGAGTAACAAGTTAATAAAAAAAATAAAACTTAAATGGATAATTATAGGTTATGTCTACAATTATATCTTTTATTTCTCAAAAGGGTTTTGACACCAGAATAGATTATTTGAGCTTTGGACTTTTATTAATTTCAGCAATATTTGTAGGTGCTGTATTTGTATTGATTAGATACTTAAGCGATAAGGAACATTACCTGACTATTATCAATTATTTTATGATGTCTTCATTGGTGCTGAGTCTTTGCTTCATATAATATTGGAGGATGCCTCTAAATTACGAATGGTTTGCAGTCTGTGGAATCGGTACGACAGGATTGACAGGACAAATATATATGACTAGAGCTTTTCAAACAGAAGAGACTAGTGTATTGGCACCATTCAAATACATGGAATTGATCTATGCTATGATAATGGGATACTTCATGTTTGGTGAAAGCTATGAATTAATACCCATGCTAGGAATCATACTTATAATGGGCGGAATACTATCTAATGTATGGGCTAAAGAAAAAGTGAAAACTGTATAAACAAAATGATAAGAAAAAAAACAATTGCTGCGCTACGACCTGACATTCCTTCTATCAAAAGGATAGAAAGTATGACTGATGTCGAAAAATTTCAAAATGATGTAATACGTCCAATTCTAAAATACCAACATGATGTAATCGTAGAATACGCCATTAGTAAGGCAGTAGATAGAAATAGTAAATTTCCGAATCTG
>Ga0233397_1000416_pt1 | contig 21149 bp, 8 predicted proteins | sample 35DmetaG_FD_189957 | JGI IMG/M metagenome (GOLD analysis project Ga0233397, IMG submission 189957) | Seawater microbial communities from Monterey Bay, California, United States - 35D | ecosystem: Environmental > Aquatic > Marine > Coastal | place: USA: California | collected 2016-10-20
TATCCGAAAGACTAACTATGTCTGTCTGTTCACTTCGATCCAAGGCTTGAAAGATTTTGTAAGAATCATATTGAAATTTAAACTGTCTTTTAGTCTGTATCTACTCATACTTTTGCGATATGATCATCCATTATACCAAGGATATTAATCTAAACCATAATACAATTACCCTGACAGGTGACGAAGCACAACATTGTGCCAAGGTTTTACGTAAGCGTATGGGCGAAGATATCTATGTGACTGATGGCGAAGGAGCTTTACATTCATGCAAGATAATTGAGATTAGTAAAACTGAATGTAAAGCTGAGATTTTTAACACATTGCAGCAATCCAAACGACTATATGACCTCACCATATCTATCTGTCCTACCAAGAAGCAAAGTCGAATAGAATGGTTCCTAGAAAAGGCAGTAGAGATAGGTGTCAGTAGAATTATACTTACTCAAACACAGCGTACAGAAAAGTCACGCCTCAAAGAAGTTAGATTACATAAGATTGTTGTAGCAGCAATGAAGCAATCCAAAAATCTGTATCTTCCACAGGTCATCACAAATCAAAACTGGAACGATCTAATTCAATGTAATGACTACGGAGACAAATACATTGCACATTGCGAAGATCCAAAGACTCATCTTGCTAAGATCTGTGGTCCAGCGCAAGACTGTATAGTGGCGATTGGCCCAGAAGGTGACTTTACTACTCAAGAAATTAAGTTAGCTCTTGAATTAGGCTGGAAAGAGATCAACTTGGGTAGCTCGAGATTGCGTACAGAGACTGCAGGAGTAGTGGTGGCAAGTGTGTTGGCTCAAATAAATATGTAGAGTTGCTTTTGGCTTCAAGAAGTAGGGAATAAATAAAATTTAGCTTTCCTCATTAAAAATCATTTTATTTTCCAGTTATACCAAGTAATATTTGTCCAAGTAGCGCATGTTATCAGCTATGCAAAGTTTGTATCTAAATCATGAGTTTCCTACTATGCATTAGTTGAATCTCATACGCACATAAACGTATTATTTCTGGCTTCCATTCTCGCTTAAATCACGTACATTCGCCAATTATTGAAAATTATATCTAATCGCTTAGCTATACTAATAACGTTAGGCATAGGATAGAAAGTAGGCTATACCGAAATAGCCGTATTTAATAGACTAGTAACGATTACTGTTGAAATAGGAGTATTTCTACTCGTTAGTTTTAATATGTATCGGCATTATACCAGAATAATTAGTGCAATTTTGCAGCAGAATTGGTATAATAGACAATAAATTATATGGGCGTTCTTAGTATTGTTTTACAGCTGATTTTAAGCTTATCTATATTAGTTGTGCTACATGAGTGTGGACATTTTTTTCCAGCAAAATGGTTTAAGACGAGAGTAGAGAAATTCTATTTATTCTTTAATCCTTATTTCTCACTGTTCAAAATACAGAAGGGTGAGACCGAGTACGGTATTGGATGGGTGCCATTTGGCGGATATGTAAAGATTTCCGGTATGATCGATGAGAGCATGGATACTGAGCAAATGGCGGGAGAACCTAAACCATGGGAGTTTAGATCTAAGCCAGCATGGCAGAGACTAATCATTATGGTCGGTGGAGTATTGGTCAATTTTGTATTGGGTTTTCTCATATTCGCGGGTATGTTATGGCATTGGGGGGAGTCATATATACCATCGATCAATGTAACAGATGGTATATTTATTACCGATTCATTGGGTTACGAGATAGGATTGCAGAATGGAGATAAGATTATTCAAGTAGGAGATGTACCTTTTGAGAAATTTAATCCTGGTGCGTTCAATATGGGGATCATTATCAATGATGCTAGGTCATATGTGGTAGAGCGTAATGGTGAGCAAGTAATACTGCCGATAGGGGAGCAATACACTAAAATTCTCACTAAGAAATATAAGAAAAAGACTTTGTTTACAGCAAGATTTCCTCAAAAGGTATATCAAGTTAATGATGAGAGTCCTGCCTTTACAGCCGGATTGCAAGTTGACGATGTAGTTGTACAAGTGAATAGTATTGCTACACCTTCTTTTAAAGAGTTTGCGACAGAAATTAAAAAGTATAAAAGTGAAACAGTATCGATTCTAGTAAAGAGAGATGATCAATTAGTAACTATGAATATCACACCTGATGCCGAGGGTATTATAGGTATGCAGAGTGCTCCAATGGCAGATTTCTATGATATTACTAATGTTAAGTATGGCTTCTTAGAGTCATTTCCTGCGGGAGTAAATAAAGGTGTTGGGTTTCTAAAGGATCAGCTAAAAGCATTTGGTCAGATTGCTGACGATAGGATAGACGCTACAGATTCTTTAGGATCAATCGTATCTATAGCACGTATGTTTGATAGTGGTTGGGATTGGCATCGATTTTGGCAGATCACAGCCATGCTGTCTATTTTACTAGGATTCTTTAATATACTACCTATACCAGCATTAGATGGTGGATATGTAATGTTTTTACTTTATGAGATTATCTCTGGTCGCAAGCCTTCAGATAAGTTTATGGAGTATGCTACCTTGTTTGGATTTATATTGATGATCTGTCTGATGATATTTGCATTAGGTTTGGATGTAACTAATATATTTAATGGAAATTAATGTGAAAAATTATTTTTTATTTTATGAAATGGAAGAGAAATTTTTCATTGATCTAGGCGAACTCAAACGCAAATACTATAGTAAAAGTAGAGAGTTACATCCTGATTTTTATACGCAAGATGCAGAAGCAAAGCAAGAGGAAATATTAGCGTTAGCTGCTTTTAATAATGATGCTTATGAAACACTGAGGCACGATAATGAAAGAATGGAGTATATCCTCAAACAGCATGATGTCATTGGTAAAGAAGGAAAGAATAAGTTAGATCAGATGTTCCTCATGGAGATGATGGATATCAATGAAGCACTAATGGAATTACAAATGGACTTTGATCAGTCCGCTTTTGAAAAAGTGATATCTGAGATAAAGGCGATAGAATCAGAGTTATACGGCGAGGTAGAAGTAGCTATGAGAGGGTACGATCAAGATAAAGGCGTAGGGAGATTGGAAATCATAGCAAAGTATTATTTAAAGAAGAAATACTTGTTGCGCATCAAAGATAATTTGGATAAATTTGTTGATCTTTAGAAGAAGCGTAGATTATGATAATTCACTTCAAATGCCAATGTGGTGGAATTGGTAGACACGACGGACTCAAAATCCGTTGCTAGCAATAGTGTGAGGGTTCGAGTCCCTCCATTGGTACAAAAAAAGGCCGCAAATCCATATAGAATTAGGTTTGCGGCTTTTTAAATTATTATGATTCCAGCATAGTGTGAGTAAATGGTTGGACACCCTAGAATTATTAAGATTAAAGAATCGTTACATCTATATGAACATAAAGACAAGTATATCAATCTTCGTTATAGCGATCAGTTCAATCTTCTTATCATTTTCACCTCCCAGCTACAAGATAGCGTTGCTCAAGTACAATGGAGGTGGTGACTGGTATGCCAATCCTACAGCACTTACCAATCTAGCGTCATTTTGTAATCAACTTATGATCACTAGTATAGATCCGGATTATGCTACAGTAGAAGTAGGTAGTATTGAAGTATTCAACTTTCCATTTCTACATATGACAGGCCACGGTAACGTAGTTTTCTCTGATATGGAAGCAGAAAATCTAAGGACATATCTAATTTCTGGAGGCTTTCTACATATAGATGATAACTTTGGTATGGATCCTTACATAAGACCCGCTATGAAGAAGGTTTTTCCTGAGTTAGAGTTTGTAGAGTTGCCATTTAATCATCAGATCTATCACCAAGTATATGATTTTCCTTTTGGATTGCCTAAGATACATAAACATGACGACAAACCTGCTCAAGGTCTAGCTCTCATTTATGAAGGCAGAGTAGTTTGTTTTTATAGCTATGAGAGTGATCTAGGTGATGGATGGGAAGATCAATCAGTTCATAAAGATCCTCAGTCTCTTAGACTCAAAGCATTACAAATGGGAGCAAATATCCTCAAGTACGCGTTTGAAAGTTAGGAGTTTTCTTTAATATTTCAGCCTACCAATTTCTTTATTATGTCGCATAGTATATATGGATTTTGTGTTGATTAGGCTTCCTTACGCCTTGCAGTTAACTTCCTAAGCATATTAGGCCAAAACCTCTTCATATACAATCCTAAAGACTCTATACTTCCAGCGATTATAATTTCTGGTTTGCCTTTAGCGATTTGTTTGACAGCACTCTTTGCAAATATTTCTACAGGTATTCCTTTAGCAGTATTGCTATCCATAGATTTTTGTGGGGTACCATCTTTTGTCAAAGCATTCATAGATATATCAGTCTGTACATAGCCAGGAGTAATGAGTGTAATATCCACCCCAGAACTATCTATTTCTGCCCTCAGACTATCGAAGAATCCATGCAAGGCATGTTTGCTGCTAGCATATCCAGATTTCATATATGATCCTAGTTTACCATTGACACTTGTTATGGTGATAACATGTCCGCTTTTCTTAGCGACCATAGAGGGTAGTAGTAGTTTACTCATATGGATCACTCCAAAATAATTAATGTTCATTAGCTTGTGATATACTTTCATCTCAGTATTTAGAGTCAGTGACCTTTGCGATATTCCTGCATTATTGATCAAGATATCTATATGACCATATTGATCTAAAACTTTATTTGTCACACTATCAATCTCACCACTATCGGCCATGTCGAGTAAGATAATTTCGCTTTTTTCTGGATTGTGTAAGGCTGCTTTAGTTTCTTCCAGTTTATCTTTTGATCTTGCAGTCAATATCATATACGCACCATGCTTAGATAACTCTATAGCTAGTGCCTTTCCGATACCTGATGAAGCTCCAGTGATCCATATTTTCTTATTGTTGTAGTAGGGTATATTCATATTATTTTGTTTTCCAATTAAGTCTAATCTAGCTCTAGATAATATTGCTTCGAAATTAAATCAAATTGAAATTCGAAACAAGATATGCTTTGATAAATTTTTGTAACAGGAGTTGAAAAAAAGTATTTTTTCGATATCGAATTATTCTGGAATGGAAGTGAGAAAAGGATTTGTAAGTACAGGTGAGATTGATGTTTCTTCTTTGAAAATAAATTTATATTATAACTCTTTTTATAATGGATCAGATATCGTTACAAGAAGTTTTTTAAAGAGATAAGATCTGAAAGAGGTAAGCTGTGGTTAAAATGAAAAAGCTGAACGTCAATTTGACATTCAGCTCTCATTGTAATTTATAAGAAATCAAAATAATATTATTTCACTCCGTGCATTAGTTTTTTGATTACTGGATTTAGAAGTATTCCTAAAATTCCAAGACCAATAGGGACCAATGTAAATATTAAGAAGAATGTAGTCATAGAATACTCTGCTGTAATTTCTTCGATACTTCCACCTAATATACCTGCGAGTTTATTACCGCAGGCTATGGCTATATACCATACTCCAAACATCAATGCAATCATTCTACCTGGAACTAATTTACTGATGTAGGATAGTGCAACAGGCGAGAGACAGAGCTCTCCTAAGGTATGGAACAAATAGGCTATTACTAACCACATAATACTCACTGTAGCAATTTCTGCTCCTGATGGAATTGTCATAGCTCCGAATGCCAATGCACCGAATCCTATTCCTAAGAGTATCAATCCTAATCCGTACTTAGTCGCGGCACTTGGATTGTATTTACTTTCCCACCACTTAGAAAATAACGGAGCAAACATTATGATAAAGAGTGAATTTAATATACCAAACCAAGTGGCTGGTATTTCCACTTCATTCTCCTTGATACGCTTCACAGTAGCTTGAATTACAGGAGAGTCTTTTCCAACTTCTGCCGTGAGTTTTCTGGCTCTCGTGGCTTTCTCTTCGTTGAGATAAATGTATTTTCCTCTTACTTCTATGATATCTACTTTATCACCTACTGCGAGATTGATAGGTTCGATTATCGTAGCTGATGCATTAGTTATTGTTGCATCTGCTATATTCATAGCTTCGGTAACATTTACCATTTGTGGATCTCCACCATCAGAGGATATTTGTGATATCTGCGGCACATCTAATACTAGTGCATTGGAGTTAAGATCACGATTTATCATCCATCCTACGATACCCCATATGATTACAAAACTTGATCCGAGGAATATATTTCCCAATGGATACGAGGCGAATGTTTGTTGGAACAGTTTGAATAGGACATAAGTAATAATAGCAATAGGCACTACCGTAATAATAATATTTACAACGACAAATATCGTCGCCCAATTATCAGACATTACTCTACCTGTGAATTGCTTAGCGAAGATGGTCATAGATCCACCAGCCTGCTCAAAACACATCCAGAAAACTACTGTCATTATAGCGAATACTACAATAGCAATCATTCTATCTCTGGTCTGAGTAGGGTATCTAGTAATTCTTGAAATAAGTAATGTGATAAAAAGTAGGAATCCTACTAATATGTAATAACCAGATATATCAGTTCCTCCCATCTCTAAGAAACTAACTCCACCGATTTTTGATATTGGATCATTAATTACCCAAGTTACACCTATAAATGCTGCAACAGCAACCATGATTTTATCTAAAGAGGTAAACGGATTGTATCTGTCACCTTCAAATTCTAATTTGCCTTCTGGTTTTTCGCCATCTACAGCTTTTGTAACTTCTGGCTTGTCTCCAATATCACCAAATATTTTGCTGGTAAAGTAAAATTGTAACATACCTAGAAGCATGAAAACTCCTGCCAATCCAAATCCATAAGACCATGATACTTTCTCTCCGATATATCCACAAAGCATGATACCCAAAAATGCTCCAGCATTTACTCCCATATAGAATATAGTGTAAGCTCCATCTTTTTTCTCAGGAGTATCTTTATACATTTCTGATATAATAGATGTTATATTAGGCTTGAAAAAACCATTGCCAATCACCAAACACGCTATACCTATAAACAAGAATATTTTTGAAAATTCCATGGCCATAAATCCATGGCCTAATGTCATTATGATAGCTCCAATGACAACAGCCTTTTTGTAGCCTATTTTATTGTCGGCAATCCATCCACCTAAAATCGGTGTGAGATAGACCAAAGCGGTATAGGTTCCATAGAGGGATAAGGCTTCTGAACTAGTCCAGTCCCATCCACCTATACCGATAGAGGATATCAAAAATAGTACAAGTATAGCACGCATACCGTAGTAAGAAAATCGCTCCCACATCTCTGTGAAGAACAGAACCATCAGTCCAGCAGGGTGCCCCATTACCTGGGATTTAAACATATCGTTTTTCATTGATTATATATTAAGTCAGTTAATTGATTGTTGTAATTTAGTTTAAAGGCTAGGCCTGTCAGTTTTCTTTATATTAAGTTATTTCTTAGTCGGCTAGATCAAATCCTTCTGCCTCTAGGTCTTTTATGATATCATCTTCAGCTCCGTGAGTCAGCCTTTTCAGAGGTTTGATAATTAGGATTACTAATATCCCGAATATCGTACAGAATACTGCTATTCCAGTGAATATTTTGAATTCACCTAGAGATCCTGACCATTCACCAAGTAATCCTGCCACTTTATTGCCTAATCCAGTTGCTGCAAAATATGCACCCATCATAAATGCCACCCAACGCTCTGGAGCAAGTTTTGTAATAAATGAAAGTGCAACAGGTGAAGCACAAAGCTCTCCTATGGTGTGGAAGAGATATGCTAATACTAGCCAATGCATTCCAGATTTGTTAAGTATCTTACCTGCAGCATCGTAAGTAACTTCCATACTAGCCTGACTCATAAATAGGAATCCCCACCCCATGATGACCACACCTATAGCCATTTTGAATAATGAAGAAGATTCTCTACCTCTAGTTTTCCACCATCCCCAGAACATCCCTACTATAGTAGCGAATACAAGGATGAATATAGCATTCACTGATTGAAACCATGATGCTGGTACGTCAAAGCCACCTAGTGATAGGTTAGTCTTATTTTTTGCATATACGTTCAGTAGTCCTCCTGCCTGTTCGAATGATCCCCAAAACACTATAATGATAAGAAAAGATAGATACGTAACTAAGATCCTATCTTTTTCGATTTTGTTACCGTCGTTATATATAACGATACCAATACCAACCGCAAAAGCGATACCTAATACCAACGCTCCATATGACCATCCAGCAGAGATCCATACGTACGCGCTCAAGGAAGCCGTAATTAAAAATCCTATGAGTGAGTTTTTATGTTTGAAAATATCCAAAATCAAACTGGGTCGATCTAGTTCTTTTCCATCTTCAGCCACTACGAGATTACCAACGTGAGTAAGATATTTCTGCCCCCACATGTAAGTAAGTTGACCGATAACCATACCGATTCCTGCCATACCGAAACCATAATGCCACCCTATATTTTCTCCTACGTATCCTACAGCAATAGCAGATATTGCTGCTCCAAGGTTGATTCCCATATAGAAAATATAGAAACCCATATCTCTTCTTTGATCTCCTTTAGGATACAGTCCTCCGACCATAGTAGATATATTCGGCTTGAGACAGCCCACACCTAAAACTATGAGAAGAAGTCCAGTGTAGAATGCCCAGGGAGCTTCAATGGCAAGTATTCCATGCCCTAAGCAGAGAAAAATTCCACCGAGGTAAACGGCTTTCTTTTGCCCCAAAAACTTATCTGCTAATATACCTCCGGGTATAGACGCGACATATACAAACATAGTATACCATCCGTATAATGCATATGCATCACCTTCTGTCCATCCTAGTCCAGGATTGTCTCCTGCTGTAGTAGATACTAAGTATAATACAAGTATTGCTCTCATTCCATAATAGGAAAACCGCTCCCACATTTCTGTCAAGAATAAAATAAATAGACCTATTGGATGTCCAAACAGCTCTTTTTGCCCTGCGAATGCTGGATTATCTTTCATATTGTTTTGGAATTATAAAGTGTATATAGTGAACTTGCTAAGACAAGGATGTCTATAGAACCATACTTTTGGTAGTGTTTCTAGGTCAGTTATCACTTTTAATATTTGATTAAATAATTAACGAGCAGCTAAAAATAGTCCAATTATTGGGATTGTGTGTAGGTATAGTCAATGAAATCAGTGAAGTTACTGTCTGTAGGTAAAGTTATTATTCTTACTTGACTAAGTTATAGTGCATAGAATAAAAAATAGTTTTATTAAAGTAGTACAAGCGTTTTAGACTAGAATGCAATTATCATTATTTTAGACAACAAGCGACTTTTTGATATACCTGTGTTCGAATGCAGAACATTTTTGCCGAGTATAAAAAATAGGATATGTAAATCAGTTTTTTTGAATGATTAGCTCAGAAGTAATACTAATAATAGTCTGAGGTTTTAATGTAATAATTACGATACATAATTTGTAAAATACTATTTAAATTAAAATATAAATTTTATTAATCATTTATTAACAAAATTTAATTAGATAAAAAACAAGGATAATGTTTTTTCTTAAAACGCGTCATTTCGTTTATTTCTATAATTTATCATATTTACATATAACGGTTAATTATATGTAAGAATATTGGTTGATTTTAAGCCAAAAAAGCTCTATTTTAGTTAGGTTTGACGCTGAGATGCGTTACAAAAAGTGTAATAATGTGTTGTATCGTATCAAATCATATTGTGCTCTGTTTTTAACTATAGATTTTGAGTTAAGTGTGATCATCTTTTTGGCGTGTTTAGGTACACTTTGATCCGTCTTTATAAGTTTCTCGAAAGAGAGACTTTCTATATTATTAAATTAGGGTACTTTAAATCTATATGAAAAGAAGCAACGCATTTAGAATTGCTGTAATAAGCATAATTGTTTTATTGATAATCCTCTTACTTCGGAATTGTAGTGGAGATTCTACTACTGAGCGTGCTGAGAATTTCAAAATAGATCAATCTTACTTATCTATTCCCCCTGAAGCCACTTTTATTGCTGTGTTTAATACACCTGAAATTATGGATGATGTTGGATTTGAGGAACTTAGAAAGACAAACTCATATTTACAAAATCTTCAAGCCTCTTATAACCAAAACCCACCATTTGCTAGAGTATTTAATGATCCTGAAGGTGTAGGAATAGATGTACAAAAAAAATCAGTATTTTATCTTTCGGTAGGAACAGAAGCGGATGAGGTATATACTAATACCATTTTTGCATTAGCAGATTTATCTGCGTTCGAAATTGCGATTTCAAAATCAGGAAAAGGAAAATTTAAGCAAAATGAAAATTTTAAACATCTCGTAATTGACTCTAATTCTTCAGTGGCTTGGAATGATAAATTTGCATCTTTCGTTTCTACTATTTCATCCTATGATAAAATAAAAATATTTAACCGGTGCTTTATAGATAGTAACACTAAATATTTTGATTATAACAATAAGTTTTACGACCATATTTTCAACAACAAATCTGACTTTTCATTCTGGGGAGATTTCACTTCTTATTCAAAAAATCAATTACATGCCTCAGGAAAGCCAGGAGAAATTAATAGCTTTTTATTAAGAGGAAATGTAATCTACGGAGATGCAAATTTTAATGAAGGTGAAATAGATGCCAATATTCGATTTGATTTCAATAAACTAATAAGCCTTGCACAAGATAAATTATTTAAAGATGGTTATGATACTAAAATATTAGAATTGACTCCCGATAAATTTCCCTCATTTCTTTTAAACACGTCATTGAATATTGATGGACTATTCAGTATAATTCTCAATGATATTGATTTAAAATTAGAAGCTAGGAATTCATTGGCCAACTTTGGGCTTACCTTGGATGATCTTTCTAAGGCAATTGAAGGGGATATGTTATTTACAGCTTATCCATCGGAGGAGCCAGGGAAAAGTTCTACTATTTTTGGAGTAAAAATAAAGGACCATGTACATTTCAAAGTACTTTTAGATGTATGGCAAGGGCTCAATAGCATTACATTAGAAGATACTGATCTATACAGAATCAATAAAGGGTCTGTACCATTTTTTCCTATACGTGCTACATATCCTGATAAATTGCAAAGGTTATTGATTAAAGGAGACTATGCATATGTATCGCTTGATAAAAAAGTTATAGATTATATTTATTCTGATACTAAATCGATAGAATTTGACCAACGTCTATTGTTAGATAAAAATGAAAAGGAAATTCTACTCTCTGGATATATTGATAGTCGAATTGAAGAAGTAAATAAAATAACCAAAGACTATAATATTAAGGAAGTAAAATTTAATTATGAAAATGAAAATCTTGAATTAAATTTCAAATTTCAAAATAGTAAGACAAACGCATTAAAGCAAATCTTCACAATGAAGTAAATTATATAGATAATAAAATTCACGTTTCCCAACAAATAATATCATGAAAAACCTATTCAACTTTTTAGAAAGCATCAAACTGACTTATATTATTGGCATTTTATTTGTTTTCTTAGTTTCCGCCTTTTTTTGGAATAGTAATGAAACTTTCGATATTGAGAATATAGAAAGCTACTCCTTCAAAAAAAACGGTAACAATATGGCTACCCAAAATATCAATAACAATTTGTCCATTGATATTTCAAACGGTACATTTAGTTTATTTGATAACAAGTCAAATGAAATTCAATCAAAATATAGTGTTCAGAAAGTAGCTATTAATGATGAGTCGATATACCTCAATTCTAATCCAGAATTCTCTATTGAAGGTAATAAGTTGATTGAAAAGCATAATGATCAACTTAAATTGAATTATACAAATACATCAAAAGGTTTGCGTCAAGATTTTGTTATTGAACAAGGTCCTGAAAAAGATGTCAAATTCAATGTTGAACTATTACTTGAAACTGAAATGCAACCGTATCAAATAGATCAATATTCTATTGGATTGAAGCATGAGATAAATGCTGCGAAAAATTTACAATACAGGGATCTGTTGGTTTACGATGCAAACGGAGAATTTTTGAAATGTGAAATGACATTCGATCAACTAGATTCGGATTCTTACAAAGTTAATCTTTATGCCTTTGCAGATGAAGTTGAATATCCTGTGACAATAGACCCATTAAGTACTTCATCTTCCTCGTTTGAATCTATGGTCGACAGTACTTATACCGGCTTCTCAGTAATTGGAAATTGTGATTTAAACAATGATGGGTATGCGGATGCTGTAGTGAGTTCTTATGGACATGAGGTTGATATGTTGAAATTTGTTGGAAAATTTGATGTATTCTGGGGAGATGAGAACGGTGTGGACTTAGATGGAATTCCAGACTTTACGGAAATTGGCGATACAGCGATAAACAGACCAGGTTACAAAGGTTTAGGTATTGGTCAAAAATTTGGTTTCTCTATAGATAATGCAGGAGATGTTAATAATGATGGAGTTGATGATTTAATCGTAGGTGCACCAGCCATATCAATGATTGATACTACAGGAGGATTAAATGATACCATCCAGGGAATGGGAGGGTTCTATATTTATTATGGAGATTTAACTCCAGAGACTCCTGATTTTGGAGAGAATATGTCTGTATTTTATGGGACTCAAGATACTATGAGTTTAGGTCGTGTTGTTTCTGGAGCTGGTGATATTACGGGAGATGGTATTGATGATGTCATGGTCAGTGCACCAAATTATGATCCTGAGTTAGGTCAAAAGGATTTTGGAGCAGTTTTCATTTATGAAGGACGATCAGAGATGGATGGAGGATTAAATCCTGAATATGTTGATATTATTGTAGGTGAGGTTGAGAATGAAAGATTTGGATCTGCTCTTGCTAGTCTTGGTGATTTGAATGGTGATATGATAGATGATATAATAATTGGAGCTTATAATTATACTTTTGAATTTGATACTGCTATCGGAAAAGTGGAAGTATATTATGGTACTAATGGTGGCACATTTGGTGATCCAGATTTTGAACAAATTGGGGCGCATAAAGAGGCACAGTTTGGTTATTCAGTAGCGGATGGACGCCAATTTGATTCTGAATCTCTTGGGAAAGAGGTACTTATTGGAGCAAATAATTTTAATCCAATGTATTCCCCGGATGTAAATCAAGGAAGAGGAGTTGGTGCTGTGTATGTATATACGCATACAGGAGGTGTACCAATATTAAGTTTAAACACTACACTTTTTAATGATGTTGGAGCAGCTGGATTTGGTACCTCAGTGTCAAGTGCAGGGGATGTGAATGGTGGCATGGAAGATGATGTTATTGTTGGAGCTCCCTTCTATTCACTAAATAATAATAATGAAGGCGCCGTTTATGGATATTACGGTGAAAATTTTGAAGCTGGTGAAGATGATAGTTATGATTGGTGTGCTACCGGAGAAAAAAGTAATGCATTTCTAGGTATTGCTATTGATTTGGCTAGTACAGATTTAGCAATAAACTCCATAATTGCAGGAGCCTATGGATATGGCATACAGAATACGCTATTCCAAGGTGCAGCTTTTGTATATGAAGGTTCTGATTGTGGTTTGAGAAAGTATGAGGAACCGATCTTTCTGAGTTTTCCACAAGATACTATTTTTGTGGATGCGATGCCAGATCAATGTGGAGCGATCGTAGATTTTGATAATCCTGATGTTGGTAAAATTTGTGATTCTGATGAATTATCTTTAACCAGTGGTTTAAGTTCAGGTGATTTTTTTCCAATAGGAATCAATACGGTAAATTTCAGCATAACTTATGATGGTGGTACAGTGGATAGCTCATTTGTTATACTTGTGGAAGATACGCAAAGTCCTATGCCGGTGGGATGTATGTCTGTTATTGAAATTGAATTAGTTGGTGATGCCAGCGAGGCTATGATTTCTTTTACGCCACCAGTTTTTGAAGATAATCATGACTGTTCTGGTAATGAACTGGAAGTGACACGCTTGCAGCCAATGGAAAATATAATTGGTACCATGCAGGGAGCTGGTGTTTATCCTTTTGTATACAGTGCAACAGATTCTACAGGGAATATAGGATATTGTACTTTCAGGGTTGTAATTAGAAAAATTGATGATACTGGAAGACAATGCACAAATCAAGAATTAACTTCAGATTTATCAATCGACAAAAACACACTTGGGAATCCATCTTCAGCTCCAAATTTAGAATTCGATTACCCTTGGAATTCTGCGGACCAAGTAGATGGAAATACATTTGGAATTAAAATACTTATTGCTTTATTCGAGGGCATCAGTGGTATAACCTTACCCGGTTTTGTCAAACAAATCATTGGAGAAATAGGAGGAGGCATAGATTTAGCTTTTGTCTCAGTTAGCTTCAATTATTTGCCGTCCATTCAAATTACACCTGGTGTTTTTTATCGTTTGGTGAAAGATGATGCCGCTCCCTTGAATGCAACAATTAATTATCTGGGTGAAGTTTGTTCTTTCAAAGCACCAGACAAATTTTTTGGATGTAGAGACACTATTGGTGTCACAACTTCTTTTATCATAGATGACAATTCTACTTTAGCGGTTACGCCAGCCGGGATTAGACAACAGCTTGGCGGATCTGCAAAGGATTTTATATTTAAATGGGTAATATCCATAGATGTAAGTGCTTGTATAGGAATACCCTTGTGTGTTCCATTTTTTGGTTGTTCTGGTGATTGCCTGGGTTATACAGCCAGTTGGGATGCATCAGTGCCTATAATTAAGCCGGTAGATATATTCCAAGAATTAGGCCTCGGTAATAAAATTGAAATCCCAATTCTCTCTGTCTGTGATGATTTGTTTAGGAATGGTGCTAATCTCGCAGATGCTGTCGGTTGTCTGGTAGGCTTTAATGATGATGTCTTAGATGCAATTAGGTTGTTAGTAGACGCTTCTGGAGTAGATCAACCTATCTCTTATGATGATGCCAGAGATGAAGTTATCTTCGATTTTAACAATCTGCCAGAAATTGGTAACGAAATACCAGAGATGGATTTTAAATTTGGTCGACTCTTAAGTAATGAAATGGGTCCTACTTTTATAAATGGGGACAGATTGACAACCTGTGGAGTGGAAAATCGATTCTTTATAGGAAGATTGGACCTATTTTCTCTATTGTATTATGTCCTACCCGCCGGAACCTCAGACTTACTTTCCTGTGCTGGGATAACATTAGGAACCAAGACAATTGGTCTAGGGGTCCCAGGACCAGCACAAAATGGTGCGTGCGAGGTTTCCGAACTTTTCAGTATAGATGTATTAGATGTCAATGTTAGCCTTAGATCTGATCTAAAAGTTGATTATGAGTTCACTCCTGACGTTGAGGTAGAAGGAATGAGATTTACAACAGGCGATGGTACTGCGGAGGAGAGGGATTTACTTCCATTATTTGCTAAGAGGTCAATGGACACAGAATATCAGCTTGTAGATGAGTTGAACGGTATTCAACTTGATGAAGAAATAAAAATTGTTGTTGCTGATAACTCTACAGATATATTTTATTTAGACAATGAATTCTCTATAAATGGGAAGTTATCAGGAAGAGCTTACAGACAAAACAACTTGGATGTTGATATTAAAGCATTCGAGTTCTTTCCTACGGATTTAGTTCCTTTAACACTTGGACCCCTAGTTAGCATTGATGTCGCTTCAGAACCCGTGGGATCACCCGCAAATATCTATGTGTACGATGAGAACCAAATGTTCGATCCCATTTTTGCCAGTGTGACAATGGTGCCGGATGACTTACCACCGGTGACATTTTGTAGAGATACAACTCTGATATTTGATGAATTTGGTAACGCATTTTTAGGTGACCCTAGTTTATATTTGGATGCAAGTAGCTATGATGAACCAATAGGAGGTACAGGAACGGTTATACCTGTTGATGTATTTCCAGATACACTTTATTGTACTGACTATCCAAGCATTATCGCATCCTTGGTTACTCGTGATGACAATTGTAATTTTGACACCTGCGAATTTACTGTAACACTTTTAGATATAACCCCTCCACAATTAGGATGTGTTGATATCACTGTAGGTATCGGTGAAAATGGTACATATACTATGAATCCTGACGAGGTCATTATTGGTTCAGTTGATAATTGCAATAATATTATTCCTACGATTACACCTTCTACTTTAACATGTGATGATGTAGGGTCGCCAGTAGAAGTAATGATTGTAGTAGAGGATATTGCAGGGAATGTTGATTCATGTGCAGTTATGGTAACGGTAGTCGATACTTTTTTACTGCAAATTGAATGTCCATTCCTGCCACCTTATCCAGTGACGAGAAGTACTTCGACTATAAATTGTAGGTATATACCTGATATGGACGAATTCAGACCTACAGTCGTTGCACCAGATTGTAGTACCATGGTGACTTATGGATTGACTGGAGCCACAACAGGTACAGGTATGAGTAACGTAGGTGGTGTTCCTTTCGAACTTGGTGAAACAACTGTAACATATACAGCAACAGATGCCAGTGGAAACACTACTTCTTGCTCATTTAAGGTGATCATTGAAGATACAGTAGATCCAATTATGAATTGTCCTCTATCTGTAGAAATCAGTACCAATGATGATGGTATGAATGACTACAACTGTACAACAGATTATACTTGGAATCATCCAAATCCATCTGACAATTGTAGTATAATTGCTTATGAATTACTCATAACAAATCCAGATGGAAGCACCGAAACAGAGGATCTCAAAGCGATATACGATTCTTCTATTCTATCTGTTACAAGGAACTTCGATTTAGGAATAACAGAACTGAAATATACAGCTTTAGATACCATGAGTAATATGGTAATGTGCAGTTTTACAGTGAATGTAATTGATGACGAGTCTCCAATGATATTCTGTGAAGACGTAACCGCTACAAATGTATTTACGTTGGAAGGAAATGTGAACATCGAACCGAATGATGTTTCTACAGCTACGATCAATGTGCCTGTCTCAATGTCTATTACAGGATTTTCTATCAGTGAATTCGACGTAACCGCTCCAGTTGTGGGAAATTTATCATTTTCATTGACCAGCCCTCAGGGAACTACTGTAGTCCTTGGCGCAGGAGGAAGTCCATTTGACGGAGAAGATAGTTTTGGGGATTGGATATTGACTATGACGAGTAATAGTATATTTGAATGTGGGGTGCTTACGGATTGGGGACTTGAGATAACAGGTAGTGATAATACCACTATGGGTGAGAGTGTGATAGAACTCGTGACTGATGCCGGTGCGTGTTCTTATACTATCTCAGACACAGGATTTGATCCTACATTTAATGATAATTGTGGTGCAACTGCTGCTCATAATGGGACCACAGGTCCATTCTCTAATACACTTAATGGATACGAACTTCCTCTGGGAGAAACTATTATCGAATGGGTCGTTACCGACCCTGCAGGGAATGCGGATACATGTGAATTAACATTTGTTGTATTGGATAATATAGCACCAACGTTCCTCAACTGTCCTATGCCTGATGTTGTAGAAAATGCAGAATTTGGCGAATGTGGAGCATTTGCAAATATGTCATTGCCAATTGCCCAGGATAATTGTGGGGTGGTTGATGTAGTCCAGGTAGACAATACAGGTCTATCTCCAGGAAGTATATTCCCAGTAGGTACTACAGTCTTAGAATATGAGGCAACAGACGAAGCTGGAAATACGGCTAGATGTAGTGTTAGAGTAATAATTAATGACACGCAGATAGGTACTTTTGCTTGTAGTGATGATGTAGAGCGTGTAAACGATTTATGGGAATGTTCGGCAGTGGTATTAGGAATCCCTCCAGTAGGAATAGAGGATAACTGTATTAACAATGTGTCGATTAATTATCAAATTGAATATCCAGCTGGATCAGGAAATATAGTAGCTGCCGGTGTGGAAGACGCGAGTGGAGAGACTTTTGATCAAGGTACAAGTACAGTTTACTATACTATGTTCAATGAGCCGATATTGTTGATCACAGAAGTAACTCAAGAATTGTTGTCAGCAGAAGGAGGAATGGATGCTAATCCATTCGCTACTTTGACCAATGATGATTATCTAGAAATCACGAATCTTGGTCCAGCAGATTACAACGTAACTGGATTAATTATTGAAAGATTTGGGGCATATTTTAACGATGTCTTCGAAGTACCAAATACGACTATCATACCATCAGGTATGACTCTAGTGTTGCACTTCGGGAATGGAGAAGATGATGCAGCAAATTTATTTTTCAATATGCCATGTGCAATAGATATACCTTCAGATGAGCCTGCTGGATATGTAATAGCCTTTAAGGATAGAGTAATAGATGTTACATCCACTAATGGATATAATCCTATCGGTCAGTCTATATCTGCAACTATAAGCGGAGCAGATTGGACAGGTACAACTGGTGATTCTGAAAATACAGGAGGAATCATAAGAAGATTTAGTTTTGATAATGACGAAGCTGCCGATTGGCAAATAGCGGAAAACTGTAATGCATTGACTATAGGAATGGTCAATCCGGAAGTGCAAACTTATACATCTAATGGAAGTATAACCGCTTTACAATCGATTCAACCAGAAATAGTTGAGTGTAGCTTTAATGTTACAATTAGTGATGTTGAGCCTCCTATGTGTATGGAGAGAATAGATCCAAATACATATGTTGGTCCAGCTGTCACAGCGATTGCTGGCGAGTGTAATCAATCTATCATATCAATACCAGATACTGAGGATTGTATACTTACAGAGATTAATGTATCTATTCAAGGTATGATATCACTGACAGAAAATGCTGTGATAAGTGTGATCAGTCCACAGGGAGATACCTTGATCTTATATGACAGATCGTGTACAGGTTCAGCGACTTTAGATGTCACTTTTGATGACGAAGCAGAAGATGCAGCGAGTACATTATGTGATAGTGCCGATTGGAATGGTAGTGTGCGACCTCAGACAGAGATGCTGATGAAGTTTTATACTTCTAAGCTTGCTGGAGATTGGATATTACTTGTTGATATAGATCCTATGTCTAATGCTATCGCGGATATTACAAGTTGGTCTTTAGAGGCGACTTGTATGACGGACTATGATATGGCCAATGTTGAGATTGAGAATGACCTTGGAGTTTGTGCTGCTGAATTTACTTGGATACATCCATTTACAGTAGACAACTGTCTTGTGTCGTCGATATCAGTGGAGTACTCATCAGATGATTCTGAACTAGAAGTTCCTACTGGATCTATATTGACTGATAATTTCGGAAAAGGAGGATTTGAGGTTACTGAGACATTCTCAGTAGGTATGACTAGAGTTCTATATACATTGACCGATGCTAGCAATAATGAATCTCAATGTGAATTTAATGTAGTTGTGCTAGATACAGAAGATCCTATAATTACATTCTGTCCAAATAATATTCTAGTAGGACTAGAAGGTGGAGAATGTAGTGAGGTGGTCGACTACATCGTAGAAGCAGAGGACAATTGTGAAGTAGCGTCCATTATAGGTACGCCTTCAAGTGGATCATACTTTGATATAGGTACAACTACAGTAGAAGTTATCGTGACTGATCTTGCGGGTAATACTGCTGTATGTACGTTTGATGTAATTGTATTCGAGTTCGATCCAGATAGTAACACTTTCGCTTGTAATAATGCAATCAATATGTCGCTTGACAGTAACTGTGAAGCAGTAATCAATGCAGATGCAATACTAGAAGGTAATGAGTATGGCTGTTACGATAACTACTGTATTACTGTGACAACATTAACTGGTGTACCGCATGATAACTACTTCGATGCTACCGATATCAATGAGACGTTCAATGTGACCGTTTCTGATTGTTCTGGGGATATAGAGTACTCTTGTTGGGGTACTGTGACTATTGAAGAGAAATTTGATCCAGAGATCGAGTGTCCAGTAGATGTTACTATCTTCTGTAACGAAGATCAGGATGAGATTGATTCTCAGACAGGTCTATTGGTAACAGGAGAAGCAGTATTACTGAACTGTGAGCCTGGTGCAGAATTCACTTACGAAGATAATATTACAGACTTTGGCGAATGTTCTAATCCGAGAATGCTCATTACGAGGACTTGGATCGTCATAGACGCTGATGGTAACGAGGCACAATGTAATCAAGAGATCACTATAGCTGCTGTGGATTATGCGAGTATTATCTTCCCAGAAGATTTAGACTTGGATACTGCCCTAGAGTGTGAAGATGTAAGTGCAGACGAGTCTTTACTTACACCAGAGAACACAGGATACCCAACGCTCAATGGACAGAATATTACTGAGGCAGGTTCACTTTGTATGATTAGTAAGAATGTATCAGATGAGATCTATGATATCTGTAATGGTAGTTATGAGATACTCAGAACATGGAAACTGAGAAATATGTGTGAACCATTGTCAGTAACTAATCCACTGACACATACTCAGATAATTAAAGTGCTAGATACAAGTGCGCCTAAGTTTGCAGTATGTCCAAGTGATACGATTATGAGCGTAGCTCCATTGAACTGTGTAGGAAATGGGTTTTTAGCTGTACCTCAGAGTATAAATGACTTATGTGGCGAAGTAGTGTTCGATGCTAATATTTATGGCGGAGGTACTCTAGAGATTACAGGCACTGTAGCAGATAATAATCTAAGTGTATTTGCAAGTAATATGCGTAAGGGCGATCACAGAATAGAATATACTGCAGAAGATGATTGTGGAAATATTAGTGAATGTTCATTCATAGTCACTGTAGTGGATATTACACCACCAGTGGTAGTAGTTAAGCAAAATGTGATTGTAAATCTATCGACTAATGGAGACCCTGATTCTGGAGCGGCTAAATTATTTGTGGGTTCAGTAGATCAAGGTTCATTTGATGGATGTACAGCAGTAAGAGTAGAAATCAGAAGAGAATCTGATAACTGTGGCATATCTGGGAATACTACATTTAACGCTGATGGGCATCCGACCGATGGGTCGCCTAATCCTAATGCAGCTAATTACGATTCAGATGATGGACAATCTGTTATGTTCTGTTGTGAGGATATTCCTGACGGTGAAGTAGAAGCCGTTGTGAAAGTAATTGTAAGAGTATGGGATGATGGTAACGATACAGGATTCTTCGGTGATGGAGTGGATCTTAATGGTGACGGCGATACACTAGATCCAGGAGAG
>Ga0233397_1000425_pt1 | contig 20968 bp, 19 predicted proteins | sample 35DmetaG_FD_189957 | JGI IMG/M metagenome (GOLD analysis project Ga0233397, IMG submission 189957) | Seawater microbial communities from Monterey Bay, California, United States - 35D | ecosystem: Environmental > Aquatic > Marine > Coastal | place: USA: California | collected 2016-10-20
AGAAAAATCAATCATTGAAGCCGCTCAGAATAGAGTAGAGGAAATCAAAGCACTAAAAATCCAAATTTTATCAAAAGTGGGATCAGGAGATAAGCTATTTGGCTCTGTTACTAACGCTGATCTTGCAAGTATGATTAGTGCCCAGACGAGTGAATTGGATAAAAAATATATTAGCCTACCTGGTAAAAACATCAAGCGTTTAGGTAAATATATTGCTACTATTCGATTACACAGAGAGGTAAGTTTTGAATTCCCCTTTGAGATAGTACCTGACGCGAAGGCATAAATATTTTTAAAGTCCGCGAGTAGCGGACTTTTTTTTTACTCTATAATATAAAGTGAAATATCATAGACTTGTCCATCAACAGTTCGAAGCATTACATCAAGAATTTGCTGTGTTTCTCGCAACACAAGGTCTGGATAAATCCAAGTGGAAGGAAATAAAAAAAAATCAACCTAAAAAAGTAGAGCTCTTGCTAGATTTATTTAGTGATGTTGTTTGGGATAAAATTATCAGTAGTTGTGAATTTTTGGAATTTTCAACCCTTGATCAATTGTTTTTATTTGAAATTTTAGAAAAAACAGCCTCAGTAATTATCCTTAAGGTTGAAAAATTGGAAATTGATTTAGAAACTTCATCTGGTTTTCAGTGGGTTTTAGATCATATTGATTCTGATCAAGTCAACATCTATCAAGGAAGTCGAGCCTATACTAGTGGTCGAAATGATTTTGTTTATGATTATTTAAAAAAAGGAGCAGTACAGTCTGAGGGGAAACGCTTCAAAGCATTGGAAACTTTTTTTTCCATTTCGTCAAAATAGAAGATATTTGTAAGACAAACCTGACTATGCCAATTAAACCCATAACACCAAAAGGAACAAGAGATTTCTCTTCAATCGAAGTAGGAAGAAGAAACTATCTTAAACAGCTTCTTCAAAATGCCTTCGAAACTTTTGGTTTTCAGCCTATTGAGACTCCTTCATTTGAGCGTTTAGAGACACTTACTGGTGTTTATGGGGAGGAAGGTGATCGATTGGTTTTTAAAATCTTAAACTCTGGTGATAGAGTTAAAAAAGCGGACGTAGCAGCATTGGAAAAAGAAAAAACAGAGCAATTCATCCGTTCTGTTTCTGAAAAAGCACTTCGGTATGATTTGACAGTGCCTTTAGCACGCTACGTTGCTCAACATCAAAACGAGCTTACGTTTCCTTTTAGGAGATATCAAATTCAGCCAGTGTGGCGCGCAGATCGTCCTCAACACGGTCGCTTTCAAGAATTTTATCAATGCGATGCAGATATTGTTGGTTCACGTTCACTATGGCAAGAAATTGAAATGCTCACACTCTACGATCGGGTGTTTTCAGATTTAAAAATGAATGGTATTACTTTAAAAATAAATCATCGTAAAATTCTGACTGGTATCGCAGGTTTATTGGGTGAAGCATCTGAACTTACATCCTTCACGATCACTCTAGATAAAATAGATAAGATTGGTAAGGAGGGTGTAATCAAAGAATTGACCTCTAAGGGTTTCAGTTCAAAATCCATTAGTACTCTAGAACACTTATTAAAATTGGAAGGAACTGCAACTGAGCAGATGCAATCATTAGAAACGCTACTCGCTGATCAGCAGGAAGGACTTGAGGGAATCACTGAAATGAAATTTATAATCTCAGAACTTGAAAAGACTTCTCTTGAAGCAGTAACCCTTAGCTTTGATTTGACCTTGGCAAGAGGTCTACATTACTACACAGGTATGATAGTGGAGGTAAATGCTCCAGAAGATGTTAAAATGGGTTCTATAGGAGGCGGAGGCCGTTACGATGACCTTACGGATACCTTTGGCTTAAAAAATATGAGTGGGATAGGAATTTCGTTTGGTTTTGAGCGAATCTATTTGGTGATGGAGGCATTGGAGTTATTTCCAGAATCTTTAAATTCTACTGCTGATATTTTATTCACCAATTTTGGAGACGCTCCAGTATCAGTAGCCTATAAATTTGTCAATGAATTAAGGAAGCACGGAATTGACTGTGAATTGTATCCGAGCGAAGTCAAACTCAAAAAACAACTAGCATACGCTAATGCCAAAAAGATGACCAAGGTGGTACTAATAGGTTCTCAAGAACTAGAAAATAAACAATTTGTTCTCAAGAACATGGATTCTGGAAAGCAATCAGCTCATTCATTATCTGACTTGGTTAAAATACTTTCTTAAGATTTTGTTTTTGGAGTCAGGCTAGACTTAGAGTAGTGCTGGAAAGGTTGCTTCAATAAATTTGAAATTTCCCCATTGGCTTTTTCATCAAAAAAAACGTCCACTCCATAAACTAGCTTTTCTCGATCAAATGGAAGATAAGTTCCTAGTAAGCGGTCCCAGATGGAAAAAATATTTCCAAAATTAGCATCAGTGTAAGGCAATCTATAATGGTGATGCGTTTTATGCATGTCTGGAGAAACCAAAAAATAACTCAAATACAAATCCACTTTTTTTGGAAGTTTGATGTTGGCGTGATTGAATTGAGTTGAAACCAATGATAACGATTGATAAAACATTACTATACCTATATTGGCGCCAATTATAAATACTCCTAACAGTGTAAATGCGAAGCGAATAATACTCTCAAGTGGATGGTGTCTGTTGGCAGTAGTGGTGTCTACAAAATGGTCACTGTGGTGAACTAGGTGAATCTTCCAAAGAGGTTTGACCCGATGTTCTGTCCAATGAGGGAGGTAGGCACCGATGAAGTCTAAAAGTAATACACCTAGAATAACGTCAATCCATAATGGAAAATCAGGTAACCAGAGAAGAATTCCGAATTGACTACTGACGGTCCAATCAGATGTTTTCAGTAATAAGAAAGCTAAAATAAAATTGATTACCACAGTTGTAGCTGTAAAAAAGATATTGGGAAGTGCATGCCTCCACTTATTGTAACTAAAGTTAAAAAGTGAAAAAGAGCCTTCAAGTAGCCAAAATAAACTTAAACCTCCAACCAGTATTAAACTTCTATGAAGGGAAGGGATCGTTTCAAAATATGCAACTACCGTCTCCATTTGATCCAATTTTCCTCGAATATATAAAAAACTTAATTAAGTTGATCAAATCAATTTCAGTCTGGCATATAAGTATTTAGAACTTTATTTAGTAATTTAAAAGTTTAAAACAATAAATTGAATAGAATGAATCGCAAAAATTTTATCAAGCAATCAGCTTTGATAACGGGAGCAGGATTGGTTTTACCAGGCTATACTTCACTTCAGAAAGGATCAAAAATATTAGGTTCAAACGATACCATAAATATTGGTGCAATTGGAATCAATGGTATGGGTTGGTCAGACACCAAAGCCCTACTTAAAATTTCAGGCGTACGATTGACGGCAATATGTGATGTAGATCAAAATGTTTTGGACAAAAGGAAAGCTGAAATGAAGGACGCTGGAGTTAAAGTCAAGACCTTTTCAGATTATAGAAAATTACTGGAGCAAAAAGACATTGATGCTGTCATTATAGGCTCTCCTGATCACTGGCATGCCTTAATGATGATTCATGCCTCAGAAGCAGGTAAGCATGTATATTGTGAGAAACCTATAGGGAACTCAGTAGGTGAATGTCAAGCAATGGTTGCTGCTCAGGAGCGTTACGGAAATGTTGTTCAAGTAGGTCAATGGCAACGAAGCCAACAGCATTTTCAAGATGCTTTAAATTTTATTTCAACAGGAGTATTAGGGCCTATACGAACCGTAAAGGTTTGGTGTTATCAAGGATGGATGCGACCTGATCCAATAGTACCCAATAGCGCACCACCTAAAGGAGTGGATTACACTGGTTGGTTAGGTCCAGCACAAACTAAACCATTTAACTCAAGTCGTTTTCATTTTAACTTTCGTTGGTTTTGGGATTATGCAGGGGGTCTCATGACAGATTGGGGTGTACATCTTTTAGATTATGCACTTTTGGGAATGCATGCTTCTTTACCAAAAACCATCGTTGGCTTAGGGGGAAAATTTGCCTATCCAAACCTTGCTGAGGAAACGCCTGATACGCTGACAACATTATATGAATTTGACAATTTTAATATGGTTTGGGATTCTGCAATGGGTATAGATAACGGTTCTTACGATCGAGATCACGGCATAGCATTTATTGGAAATCATGCAACACTTATTCTAAACCGTGGTGGTTGGGAAGTAATCGAAGAGCATAGAAGTGAAAATAAGATTGCCAAGCCCTTGGTAAAACCTTTAGATAGAGGTTTAGACAAGCACGCTCAAAACTTTGTTGACGCTATGCGTGCAAACGATCCATCTGCAGTAAACTGTTCAATACAACAAGGAGCCCACGTCGCTACTGTCGCACAGATGGGTAATATTTCCTATCGTTCAGGTAAAAAATTGTATTGGGATGCAGCTAAAAAAGGATTTACAGATGCTGCTATAAATGAAAAATATATCATGAGTACGTATCATAACGGGTATTCTTTGCCCATAATTTAAAACTAAAATGAAATATCTACTATCAATTTTGCTGGCGACACAGATTGTGTTTGCTCAAGAGAGAATGAGACCTGAAGAAACAGAAGTTTGGGAACCCGAACCAAAAGTTATTCAGCCCGGAGTATTTACCGCTCCTCCTAGTGATGCTGTTGTACTTTTTGACGGAACAGATTTTTCAAAATGGATAAGTGAGCATAATCAGGGCGCAGTTCAATGGACTCTGAACTCTGATAAAAGTATGACAGTTAAGCCTCGAACAGGAGGAATAGAAACTATTGAAGAACACGGTTCTATTCAGTTACATATTGAATGGAAATCTCCTACAGTCATCAAAGGCGAAGGACAGGGAAGAGGTAATAGTGGGATTCTTTTTCAACGTCGATACGAGGTGCAGATTTTAGATAGTTACCAAAACAGAACCTATTCCAATGGGCAGGCAGGATCAATTTATAAACAGTACATGCCTTTGGTTAACGCTATGCGGCCTACAGGGGAGTGGCAAGTTTACGATATAGTTTTTAACGCTCCTAAATTCAATGAAGCGGGTGAAGAAATTAAAACAGGGAGCTTTATCGTATTTCACAACGGTGTTTTGATTCAAAATGATGTTGAATTACAAGGAACAACCGAATATATCGGAAATCCAAAAAAAGGTCGTGATGTGATGCCAGGTTATGGAGATGGCCAATCAGATCACCGATCTTTATTATTGCAAGACCACGGTGATTTGGTTAGTTATCGTAATATTTGGATGCGAAAACTCTAAATAAGGTTTTAATATCTCTTTTTAGAGCCGAATTTTAACTTTTTCTTCTTCTTGTTTTTCTTAGGGGAAAAAGTCTTTCCTTTTTTAGTTAGCTCAACGGAAATGCTTCTATTATCCAAGTTAAGGTTTTCGAAAGACTTTAAAACTAAATTCCTATGCTTTTTGTGGGTAGAGAAGAATGAAAAATTCTTCATAACTTCAACTTGAAATACATCATCGATTCCCAATTTGAGATAAGATCTCACAAAATCCTTAAGCGTAGTCCATTCGTATTGATCTCGTGAACCAAGGTTTATAAAAAAGCGGTCCTTATCCTGGGGGGCATTAATTTTTCTGTCAGCTCGACGTTCAGCGTTTTTCCCTGGATCAAAACTCAAACTTTTTGGGTTTAAATCAAAACTACTAAACTCTTTGGAAAGCATTAATTCTACAAGCGTTTCTTTATCAAGGTCCTCTAGACTTTTATGAGCGTCAGCTAAAAAGGGCTGTAAATCGCTTTTTATTGGAGTTGATTTAATCTGTGTTACCCAATGTTGAACTTTATTTTTAAAAATCTCTTGCGCCGATGGCATTTCAAGTTCTGTAAGCTTAGTCTGAAGTTTATTTTCAATCAACTTGATTTTTCTTTTGTCAGATTTAGTGACAAAAATTATTGATGTTCCCAATTTTCCTGCTCTACCCGTTCTTCCGCTTCTGTGAGTATAAGTTTCAATTTCGTCAGGAAGCTGATAATTAATTACATGAGTAATATCATCAACATCAATACCTCTAGCTGCAACGTCGGTTGCAATTAGTAATTGAATTTTCTTTTTTCTAAAAGATTGCATTACAGCGTCTCGCTGATTTTGACTTAAATCTCCGTGAATTGCTGCAGCTTTATGACCATCCTGTATTAACTTTTCAGCTACTTTTTGTGTTTCAATTTTGGTTCTACAAAACACACAGCCAAAAATAGTTGGATTCATTCCCACTACAGCTCTTAATGCGGTATAGCGTTCTCTCCCAGGTACAATAAAATATTGGTGGTCTACGTTTTTTGTCCCAGCATTTTTTGTCCCCACCGTAATCTCCTGTGGAGATTTCATGAACTTTTTTGCTATGGTGTTGACTTCAGGGGGCATGGTTGCTGAAAACAACCATGAATTTTTAGAATCTGGGGTATGGGTTAAAATGGATTTGATATCCTCATAAAAACCCATATTGAGCATCTCATCGGCCTCGTCTAACACACAAAAGTTTATCGCGCTAATATCTACCAATCTTCTGCGGATCATGTCCTTTAGTCTTCCTGGGGTAGCCACAACAATATGAGCTCCTCTTTTGATTTTTTTTGCTTGTTCAGTTATGTTGGCACCTCCGTAAACAGCAACTATATTGATTTGCTTTAAATCCTTGCTGTATTGCACCATTTCATTGGTGATCTGCAAGCAGAGTTCTCGAGTAGGAGACAAAATCAGTCCTTGAGTCTTATTGTTTTCAACCCCAATGTGCTGCAGCATGGGAAATCCAAATGCGGCAGTTTTACCTGTCCCAGTTTGTGCCAAGGCAACGAGGTCTGTTTTGTGTTGAAGTAATAAAGGGATTACTTTTTCTTGAACCTCCGTAGGGGATTCGAATCCTAGTTTTTCAACCGCCGTGAGTAGTGGCGAAATGAGTCCTAGGGACTTGAAAGTTGTCATATATTGAATTCTGTCGGCAAAAGTAAGCTAAATTCAACGGTTCAAGACTTTTTTTGAATTTATTTTGCTGATTTTGAACAGACTAAAATAAAGTTTAAAAACTTTTAAACTATAAAGCCTTCCCTATATTCTCTAGACACAAATTGATTAGCTTCTTCTAAGTTTGTGATTTTCATGTTTTCGCCGTCCCAAAGAAGTTTTTTACGAGCGAAATAATCCATTTGACCATTTCTAAGTTCTTTTCTCAGCATAAAGCTTCTAATTGCAAGATTGCCCATTAAAACGGTCTCAGTCATAGGTCCAGCATAATCGAAAGATGAAGTTAGAGCAAGATGTTCTTTACTATTAAATCCAGCTTTACAGGCATCTACCCATTTACGTTGGTGACCGTATTCAGGCTCTGCCATTTTTTCAGTTTCCGGTCCAAAGTCTGTAGTACCATCGTTAAGGTAAAGTTTTGGCATCAATGGTGAGCTATCGTTGATATTGGTTGAGATGATTCCTTTTTCTCCTATGATCAACACTCCGTTAGCGCTATCTTTTCCACCAATATCGCTATTTGCAGGAATGATTTCAGGATGTGGTGGTCGAATCCCTCCATCACTCCAAGTCATCTGTATTGGTTCTTTTGATTTCTCTGTTGCTTCAAAATTGATCGTGATCAAAGAAGATGGTGGGCATCCTTCAGGTATGTAATCAGCAGTCCACATTCTAGAGAACACACTTCCCACACTACATTCAGCAGCTGTAGGGTATTTCAATCCTAAGGTTCTGAAGGGAATGTCTATCAGGTGGCAACCTACATCACCTAAAGCTCCTGTTCCGTAGTCCCACCAACCTCTCCAACTGAAAGGGTGCATATTAGGTGTGTAAGGTTTTTCCTTGGCTGGACCTAACCATAAATCCCAATTTAGAGCATCGGGTTTTAGACTTGGATCTGGTGCAGGCATTTGAACTCCTTGTGGCCAAACCGGTCTGTTTGTCCAGATTTTAACCTCAGAGACTGCTCCTATGGCGTCAGTATCAACCCAATTTTGTACCATATTGAGTAAAGGATTCGATCCTCCTTGATTACCCATTTGGGTGACAACTTTTTGATCTTTTGCCATCTGAGTGAGTGTTCGAGCCTCTTTAATGTTATGAGTCATGGGTTTTTGAACATAAACGTGTATGCCGCGTTCCATTGCAAATACTGCTGCTGGACCATGAACATGATCGGGTGTAGATATGGTAACGGCATCAATGTCTTTCTCTTTATCTAACATGACCCTATAATCCGCATATTGTTTTGCTTTAGGGAACCTCTTTACAGTTTTTGAAGCACTACCCGAAAAGTCCACATCGCAAAGTGCTGCTACACGTTCTCTTCCTCTCACAGAGGCGTTGTTGATATCGCTAGCTCCTTTACCTCCAGAACCAATCGCGGCTAAATTCAGTTGATCGCTTGGTGCTAAATAGCCTGGACCACCTAAGACGTGACGTGGAACTATCATAATTGAAGAGGCAGCAAGTCCTTTTTTTATAAAAGATCTTCGAGTATCGTGTTTTTTGTTTTTCATGTTGGATTTTTCATTGATAAAGATTAAAGGTAATTTTTTTTTGAATAATATCAATGGAGTTTTTTATTTAGAAAAAATGAAATGATCTTTGCAAACTCAAATGTGAACATTGAAAACAAATAAGCATCATCGTTTTGCCCTGAGTGTATTCTTTTTTATATCTGGATTTTGTTTTTCTTCTTGGGCATCAAGAATACCCTCAATCAAGTTGACTTTTGATATGAATGAGGCAGAATTAGGCAGTTTTCTGTTTATTTTACCCATATGTTCCTTAATAGGTCTTCCAATTTCAGGGTGGCTTATTTCAAAATACGATAGTCGTTATTTACTGATTTCTGGTTTTTTAATTTATATTTTTTCACTCCTTGGAGTTGGTTATGCTTCAAATATTCAGTTACTAACAGTCACAGTTTGTTTTTTTGCTTTTGGACTACGCGCCATTAACATTTCGATGAATACCCAGGCAATCCAGCTACAAAAGCGATACAGGAGAACTATAAATGGAAGTTTTCACGGTATTTGGAGTTTTGGGGGGCTATGTGGAATATTAATTGCCACAACTATGATTTACTTCGATATTACCATGTTCGTACACTTAGCTGTTGTTGTTGTTTTTGCGTTAATATTAAGCCTTAGTGCTTTCTCATACCTGTTGAAAAATGACCGTGAAACAGTCGGGAATAAATTGCGTTTAGGAAGTCCAGATAAATTCATCTTTTATACCGGACTTGTGGTCTTTTGTGCCGCAGTTTGCGAAGGTGGTATTTATGATTGGAGCAGTGTTTATTTTAGAGAAGTTATCAACGCAGAGCTCTTTACACTGAGTTATTTAGTTTTTATGATAGCCATGACAATTTTACGTTTTTTTACTGATGTACTCACGAATTTATTAGGTATGAAAAAACTCTTTTTAATAAGTGCTTCAGTAGTCGTATTTGGAGTATTAATATTGATAATTTTCCCAAACTTTTACCTAGCTTTGGTTGGCTTCTTTATTACAGGATTGGGTGTGGCTTCGATTTTTCCAATGTCTTTTAGTTTAGCAAGTCATTCAAAAAAATACGCTCCTGGTTTAGCAATATCAATTGTTGGAACTTATGCTACTGTTGGGGTTTTATTGGCGCCTCCTTTTGTAGGTTATGTCGCTCATCTTTTTAGTTTGAATTTGGCTTTTTTGATTTTTGTTGGAGCAGCTTTTCTTCTCATTATTTTTTCTCGCATGGCATATCAGCAAATTTGATTAAAACATTTTAAATTAGTAAATATGTTTAAGTAATCAAAAAATCTATACCCATGAAAAAGTATCTAATCCTATGCCTGTTTATGATTCCGTCTCTTGCTCTTGCTCAGAGAGGAAAAACAGGAGACAAAACTTTTAAAAATCGCTTCCCTCCAGAAGTATTTAATGAAGTTTCTAATGCCTCCTTAGTTCTTATTAATGAAGTAGACCACGATATTATTGTATCGATCAGAGACCAAGAAAAAAAGTTTCTTAGACACGTCTATATTCGCAATAACGATCAATACGTTTTTAAGCAACTTCCAATTACACGACTTTATGTACAATTTAAGTCAAGAGACTTTTTTTATGAAGATCGCGAGCGAACGAATATCAATTACGGCGAAAAACATACTTTCAATTTTTTCTTTGATGCCTCCAAAATGGGCAACTATTATCAAATAACTGAAGAGGATTTTTTTAAACCTTAAGTGTCAATCATTTTTCATTTAAGCCAATTTCTTTTTGTCAATATTTAAGCTTTAGTTAAGTTTGCTGTACTATGATTTTTAGTAGCTCTCTTCCGCCAAAACTTATAAAAGAAATTAATGCTTCTTCTACCACTGTTGACATCTCTAAAAACGTCAAGATAATATCTGTAGGTGATTTTATGGACTTTATTCCCTTTGTTAAAAAAGGTACTGTTCGTGTTTTTATTGAAGATAAAGAAACAAAAAAAGAACAGTTGCTCTACTACGTTAGTGATGGTGAAACTTGTTTGATGTCTATGATTGCTAGTTTTGGAGATAGAAAAAGTAAAGTATCAGCCATTACGGACTCGGAATGTCAGATTTTAAAAGTTTCGAATTCAGAAGTACGAACTTGGCAAACTGATTATAAAGAATGGAATGATCTTATCCTGAACTTATTTTTAAATCGTTATTGGGACTTGTTGGATACTATCAATGCTCTTAGCTTTAAAAGGATAGACGAGCGATTGTATTCTTATTTAAAAAGGAACTCTTCTCCAAATGGAAATATAGCTGACAGTAAAACACATAAGCAAATAGCAAAAGACCTAGGAACCTCGAGGGAAGTAATTTCAAGATCCCTAAAAAAACTTCAACTCGAAGGTAAAATTAAGTAGATTACTTTTCCTATCAAGAAAAAAAATATGTGACCTATGTCACATATTTTTAAAATTTAATTATTAATTTTGTATATCAATTCGATGAATTGGTTTATGGTTAATAGAGTCCCTGAAATCTAATTCAGGGGCTTTTTTTATTTTCAACCAATAAAACCACTGAAATTAAACAGTGTTTTGATCCTAGTAACGCTGTAATTTAATCAGACTACATACAAGCTGGAGGTTTAATTCCAGCTGCTCTTTGTGTCACAGGTGTCTTAAATTTGTGGTGTGTTAGAACCCCATTAACATTCTATATATTGTGCTGTACACAAATTGAAATTGGTATGGCTTAATTGAATAGAATTAGAATCACTTATCTTAGAAGAATAAACTTCGTCTTATGAAACGTTTTTTAATTCTTTTTTTGTTGAGCTGTTTGAATTCATGTGAGCTTGATCAGCAAACTCAAAAGCCAAACATCATTATTATATACGCAGATGATTTAGGTTATGGTGATGTCAGTGCTTATGGTCAAGGTAAACTCAATACACCTAATATTGACAAACTTGCAAATAACGGATTGCGTTGTACGAACGGCTATTCAAGTTCAGCAACTTGCAGCCCAAGCAGGTATGCATTGATGACTGGAACTTATCCATGGCGGAATAAACGCGCTAAAATATTAACCGGTGCAAATTTAATTATAGATACTGATGAAATGACAATACCCAAGATGCTCAAAACGCAAGGGTATCAAACGGCAATAGTCGGGAAGTGGCATTTGGGTCTGAGTGATTTCAAAATTGATTACAATAAAAAAATTAGTCCAGGTCCTAACGAGGTCGGATTTGATTATAGTTTTATTATGCCCGATACCCAAGATAGAGTTCCCACTGTCTATGTGGAAAATGGAAATGTGGTAAATCTCGATCCACAGGATCCTATAGAAGTTAGTTTTGAAAAAAACTTTGAAGGTCAGCCCACAGGAAAAGATAATCCTGAGCTTCTTTCCATGATGTGGCATCATGGACATAATGGATCTATAGTCAATGGAGTGCCAAGAATTGGATTTATGAAAGGAGGAGAGCAGGCAAAATGGAGTGATATAGACATGGCAGATGAGTTTTTAAATCAAGCGAAACAATACATAAATAAAGCGAAAGAGTCTCCTTTCTTTTTATTTTATACCCTTCAGCAACCCCATGTGCCTAGAACCCCACATCCAAGATTTGAAGGTGCCTCTGGCATGGGTGCAAGGGGTGATGCTATTGTCGAGGCTGATTGGTGTATAGGAGAATTGTATAACCATCTTGAAGAAAATAATTTATTAGAGAACACAATTATCATTCTTTCAAGTGATAATGGACCCGTGTTAAACGATGGTTATTATGATGAGGCTTTAGAAAAACTTGGAAATCATACACCAGCAGGTGAGTTAAGAGGTGGGAAGTACAGTCTTTTTGAAGCAGGTACACGAGTTCCATTTATTACTTATTGGAAAGGCAAGATAAAACCGGCAGTTTCTGAACAAATTGTTTCACAGATTGACTATTTAAATTCTATTGCCGCTATTGTAGGATCTGATATACGTTCTAAAGATGGGGTTGACTTATCAAATGTCTTATTTCAAAATGCTGGAAAGGGCCGAAGCGAATTAATTTTGGAAGCCACTAGCAGAACTGCCTTTAGAAGTCAAAATTGGGTCTTAATTCCTCCCTACATTGGACCTGCAGTAAGCCCCAATGTGAATATAGAAATAGGAAATGCAAGTGAATATCAGTTATATAATTTGGAAGAAGATATTGCTCAACAGCAAAATTTAGCAGTGTCAAACCCTCAAAAATTAATAGAAATGATTGATCGGTATGAATCAATTATCAATGCAAACTAAGCTTAATATGAAAAATAATTATCAGAAGTTCTTAATAATCTGCTTTTATCTGTTGAGTTTAAACTCCTATGCACAAATAGGACAGGATGAATTTGTTTATGGTGATCAATTACCCGATGCACCTTTATTGTCAAAAAGAGGAGTACATAAAGTGGGAGTACGAACTCTTTTAATTCATAATTCAAACCAGTTAGATATTTTAAATAGTACTCAGGACAATGATGTTTTTTACGACAGACCACTGAAAGTGGAGGTTTGGTATCCCGCTGTACTTAATGAAGATGACCAAGAGAAGGAAGTTTATGATGAGGTGATGGGAAACCATAATGATCCAAAAAGACCTTTAATCTCCTTTCAATTTAAAGGAAGGGCTAAAAGAGGTGCTCAGATAAAGCAAACGGAAAACCCTTATCCACTGTTAATTACCTCTCATGGGTATACAGGTTCAAGGCTGATGTTTTCCTATTTGACAGAACAACTCGCTTCTCAAGGTTATATAGTGGTTTCTATAGACCACACAGACTCTACATTTAGAGATGCTGGTCCATTTATTAGCACACTTCTCAATCGCTCTTTAGATGATCTTTTTGTTTTGGATGAAATGGATAAGCTGAATAAAGATTCAGGAACATTTCTTTTTAATCTAGTTGACGTCAACAATACAGCAATTATTGGTTATTCATTGGGAGGATATGGAGCCCTTAATGTTGCTGGAGCAGGATACAGTGCTCAAGCCGTTCAACTGTTTAAAGGATTTACAAGAGGAAGAATGGATTTGGAACAACGAATGATTGGAAATCCAATATATGAAGCCACTTTTGACAGCAGGATCAAAGCAATAGTGGCTATGGCACCCTGGGGAATGGAAAACGGAGTATGGGATAAACAAGGCTTATTAGGTTTAAAAATCCCAACTTTTTTTATTTCTGGGAGTATGGATGATATTTCAGGTTATGAAGAAGGAATTAAAGCCATTTATAAAGGGGCTCTAAATACAGAACGGTATCTATTGACCTACATCAATGCGAGGCACAATATTGCACCCAACCCTCCTCCAGTAGATGCCTTACAGGAGGGATTGCATATAGATGAATACTTGCGTTACGCGGATTCAGTTTGGGATCAAAGACGAATAAATAATATCAATCAGCACTTTATCTCAGCTTTTTTGGGCTTGAAACTCAAGGATGAGGAATCAAATTTAAAGTATCTTGACGCTTCATCTTTCTCTGATAAAGAACCTTGGGAGGGGTTTTTACCACGAACGTCAATAGGCCTAAAGTTGGATTACCAATCAGGAAGAGATTGACAGTTTGAGTAATTATTATTTATCCCCTTCCTTTGGAAAATATTTATTGATGATATAGGCAGGTTGCCAACGATCTCTTTTTTGTATTAAAGTTCTGTAGTCATATTCTTTCGAACTGATCGTTTTTGGAGAGAGGTTGAGCGTGTCGTCTGTCGATTGATGATGCATTTTAAGTTTTTCCATCATTTCAGTAACTTTATTTTGATAAAGGGATTCTGATGCAAGATTTACAAGCTCGTGAGGATCTTGATCAAGATTGAATAGCTGGGTTTCGTCAATTTGTGGATAACGAATCAATTTCCACTCTTTGTCTCTAACTGCTCTGACTGTATTTCTGTAGGCGGTATAAAGGCTAGTACGAACAGTTTCTTCCTTTTTATTAATGATATTTAACAGCGACTTCCCATCAAGATAAGTAGGCTGAGGTATTTTTAAATAATCTACGAGTGTAGGAAATATATCATATAAATAGACCAATGCTTTAGATGTTTCTTTCTCTGGAATTCCTGGACCACTCATAATTAAAGGAACCTTTGTGCTGTGCTCATAAAGATTTTGTTTACCTAATAAACCGTGACTTCCTAATGCAAGCCCATTATCTGCAGCATAAACTATAAGTGTATTATTATATAAGTTATGCATTTTTAGTCGATCAATAAGATCTCCTACACGGTCGTCAATATGTTGAATCAAGGCGTAATATTCTGCGAGAGACGATTGAATCACCTCAGTTGTTCTTGGCCAGGCTGCTAATGTTTCATCCCGTACATTAAAATCATCAAAGCGAAAGGGGTGGAGTGGTTTAAAGTTATTTGGCACTGGGATTTCATCTTCAGCGTATGCATCAGCATAAGCTGGTGCAGGTGATCTGGGGTCATGAGGTGCTGTATAGGCGATATAGCAAAAAAAGGGATTGTCCTTTTTACTTTTACTGTAACGATCTAAATAGTCAAGCACTGCTTCGGTAAAAACGTCTGTTGAAAACCCTTTGCTTTGTAGGCTATCTAATTTACCCTTGGCGTCCATATATCTTACAGGAACTTCAAAATGATCGCTCATTCCCCCCAGCATTATTTCACTTCCCTCTTGGAAATTTGACTCAAAGCTAGCGAATCCGTTGTGCCATTTTCCGGTACCAAAGGTTTGGTACCCATGGGTGCTCAAATAATTAGGAAGCGTTTGAACACCGTCCAATCTGTCGTATACATGAAACAGGCTTTTTCCGCTCAAAAGCATGGCGCGACTCGGAGCACAAATAGCACCGTGATGTCCGCCCATAACATAGCAGTTTTCAAAGCGAGTCCCATTTTTAGCAAGAGCATCAATATGAGGAGTTTTGATATAAGGGTTTGAAGCTACACCCAGCGCATCAGCTCTTTGATCATCGGTAAAAATAAAAAGTATATTGGGGCTAGTCGTAATTTCATTTTTGGTATTACAAGCCGAATAATTGAAAACAGCGGTGAAACTTATTATGAAACTAATTAGACTTTTCTTCATGATTAATCTTTTTTGAGCTCCTTTAAGAATATTTTATGCTATTTACCTGACTACTTATTTTAATTAAAGTCTAAATACATTGCTATTTATCAGTTTCAATGTAAAAATTATTTTTGATTGGAATCAATGAAATTGGATTTATAATTTTGTCAAACAGTTACATTTAAAGTAATTTTAGTATAATAAAATACATTATTAGCGAAGAGCCAGGTATCTTAAGGGTAAAGTATAAAACTCAATGATTCAAGAGTAGTGGAGTGCTATATGCTTGAGAATCTATAAAAATTTTAATACGAAAACCCCATATCTTCTTGAGCTTTGGCTCTTTTATACACGTTTATTTGTTTTATCTTTCCATCGACAAATTGAATATCATGTACGTTATGTTCCATGATTTCGTTACCATTATCATCTAAATCGGTATAGTCATTTCCAGTAGTTAGCCATTGCTCGACAACACCATCCTTATTAGTCACTGCATTGGCAATCATCCATTTTACTTTCCATTTTGGATTTGCTGATTGAAACCACGCATCTAATACTTCGATATGAGCTTTATTTCCTTTGACAACACTCCCGTCAGCAGTATATCCAACCCAATCTTCTGCATTGATCTCTGCTATCTTTTCGAGATTTTTATCATTGTGTGCCTGAATGTAATCTAACCATATTTGTTGATTAGAAATTTCCCCAATAACTAAAGGAGCCATGGAATCCATTCCATCCATGCTGGCCGATCCAATCTCAAGAGCTGCGACCTCACTATTCGAGTTGTCTTTTGTTGGGTTAGCACAACTGGTCAGAATCAAAGTAGTAAGTGCTGTAAGTAGAGTTATTTTTTTCATTGTGATTGCTATATGATTAATATTTAAACTAATGTAAAGCGATATTTTGAGAATTCATATTTTGAAATCTTTCTTTTGACAAAAAAAACTAACTTTAAAAATCAATCAAAATAATTATGAAACTTAATAGAAGAAAATTTATAGCCAAATCCTCCTTGGCAATGAGTATGCCTATGATAACAATAGCAAATCAAAAGGACACTTTCTCCGAGCTCAACACCAAACTAAACAGAGGAGACACAATCTTATTTCAAGGTGACTCAATAACTGACGCTGGACGCGAAAAAACAAATCAGCTTCCAAATAATGCGAATTCCTTTGGTGCAGGGTATGCTTTTTTAGCAGCTTCCCATTTGTTAAATGCGCATCCTGATAAAGCGTTTAACATCTACAATCGAGGAATTAGTGGTAACAAAGTGTATCAACTTCAAGATCGTTGGCAAGTAGATGCAATAGATTTAAAGCCAAATTTGGTTAGTATATTAATCGGGGTAAACGACTATTGGCACAAAGTAAAACACGGTTATAACGGCACGGTTGAAATTTATGAAAATGACTTAAGAGCCCTTATTAAACGAACTATAAAGGAGTTACCTGGTGTGCGTATTGTTCTTTGTGAACCTTTTATTCTTCCCAATACATCTGCCGTAGAACAGAGTTGGGTAATTCCCTTTCAAAAATATCAAAAAGCTGCTCATAAAATAGCCAAAGAGTTTAATGCCCTATGGGTACCTTTTCAAAGTGTTTTTGATAAAGGATTACAAAAGGCTAAAGAAACCTATTGGGCCCCAGATGGCGTTCACCCCTCCATGGCTGGAAGTCAGCTTATGGCTCAAGCCTGGCTTGAAGTAGTTAATAATTCATAAATCTTAAGTCAGATTAGATTTAGCAATGGATTAGAGAGTATTTGAATTGTCTTAATTGGTTTTAAAATAAAAACCCTCCACTAGGGAGGGTTTTTATTGATTTATGAAAAGTTAATTTTTTGGGTATGATGCTAAAACTTGTATAGTATAATTTGAAGATGATTCTGCGCCTCCGTTATTTTTATTCCATTCAGCCCATTCTTTCACATACTTATCGTTGGCAACTTTCTGTGACATTAGATCTTCAAAGTTTTTTGATCCAACTGCTACCCAGTGTGAAATTGAATTTCCCCCACCAATGTCATATGTTCCAAATCCAACAGGTCTGTCCCCTCTTGATTTAGATGTCTGAGCTACTATTTTATCATGTGCTTTTTTAAATGCTGTAGGATCATCTAATTTTAAGTCATAAATCTGTACATATGGAAAGTCTTTCCATGCTCCTCCGACAAGACTCAAAAATCTTCCAGCATAAGAAGTGCCCCATTCATCAACATAATTATTAAGCCGTTCAGCAAATAAATCCCATTCGTATTTTTCAACATCTCCTTCAACTCTTCCTATTTTTCCTATTTCACCAAAAAGAATTACCCTATGTGACCATTCATTGTCACCATGACCAATTCTTTCAATCTGAATTCCTCCAGACTTAAATTTTGCATCACCCCATTGACTTTCTGCTAAGTCAGCAATCGCACTTTCCATTCCAGGTTTAGCATTAAAATTCCATAATTGAAAAGTCATTTGAGAGTGCAAAAAACCTGTAGATACAAGAGTAATAAATAAAAATAGTTTTTTCATTTTAATTGATTTATGATTAATAATACCTCTAAGATATAGAGAATGGACCTTTTTACAAAACACTACAAACTTTCCCCAAACAACACCCCTCTAAAACCACTGTACAGTAATCTAAATATTAAGCCAATGATATCAATCGAACAGAGAGGATTTGTATTTTATCCATTGGTTGAAAAGAAAAACCCTCCGCTTGGGAGGGGGTTATATAATTTTATCTTGAGAAAAGTTATTTCAACCGTTGACCTTCAGGATTAAAAGTATATGTCTTTGATTTAATTTTCTGCCTCGTGCAATTCAAAATATTTAACATTAGCTTTTTTCTTCAAAAGATCAACATCCCACATCACAAAATTCATTGCACCATTGTTTATGGCATCAGTAAAATAGAATTTTACCTTCGACCCCATTCTTTTCCATGATCCTTTTAAGGGAGTGGATATGAGTGTTCCATTTTCTAATATGGTTCTGGCATTCCCATCAAGAGTCCCGCTATTTTTTAAAGAATTAATCGAAGCTACTTTAAAGACTACGTATACTGTTCCATAGCCGCTTATTTGTCCTTCAAATACCATATCGGAATAACTATCTGATGGCATTATGGTAATGAGATCGATAACTCCGCCTCCTTTGGGTTTAGTTAAATCTTGGGCGTAAGAATTTCCGTAAAAGAGAATCGCAACAATTATAATAAAAAAGTTTTTTTTCATAATAAATAATTTATGATTAATACCTCTAAGATATATAGAATGGTTGTTTTTACAAAACGGTATAAACTTTCACCAAACAGCTCCTCCTATAACCAATACAACGAATCTCAGAGTTAAGACAATGATATCAATCGATTAGAAAGGATTTAGATTGTATCCATTGTTGTAAAAGAAAAACCCTCCGCTTGGGAAGATGTTTTTATTCCATAAAATAGTTCGGGAGATTTAATCGAACAATTATGTGCATTATCTTAATCCATTTATGTCATACCTTGACATGAAATTCCAGATTAATTCAGAAGTATTTCGACCTCGAAAAGTTGAGCTAAACCAAACATGATCTCCTCCTATGAATTTATAATGCTCAACAGAAGCTGAGCTATCTCCTTCGTCATAGATATAATGTTCAATTGACATTCCTCCGCTATTGTCATTACTTACAGTTGGAGATGTAATAGTATTATTAAAATTAATCCAATAGTCTAACGTGCTTTGTACAGAACTCCAATCACTACTCCCATTATATGGAATAACATCATCAGAGGTTCCATGGAGATGTACTACTGGCATAGGATGGCTCGTGAAACCTATACAATCTAACATGGCTCCAGAGACAGATGCTACTGCGGCAATTAAATCACTTTTATAGTTCGCAAGTCCATATGCCATCATACCACCGTTAGAGTACCCTGCAGCATAAACTCTTTCTAAATCTACGTTATACTGCGACGAAATATCACTAATAATTGATTCAACAAAACTAAAATCATCAGCATCACTTTTATTTTCTCCTCCAGTTGGACAAGCATTCCAATGAGATAAACCATTTAAACAACTTCCTTGCGGATAGACTAAAATAAAGGTGTTTGATTCTGAAACTGTTCGCATATCAGCATTATTCATAAAGTCACCTGCACTTTCACCAAAACCGTGGAAGTTTATCACTAAAGGAATAGTTGACACTCCATCGTATGAATCAGGGATATATGATATATATTCTCTGCTTTCCCCGTTAAGAAATATGGATTGAATTTCAGTATTTGAATAGCAAGACTCTAATTTTTTTTCAACACCCTCTTTTTCAGTAGAGCACCTGTATAGGAATAGGAATGCTGTTAGGGTGAATGCCAAAAGGTGGGGTATTCTTTTCATGTAAACAATATATAAAGAATGGGTTGAAAAGAAAAACCCTCCGCTTGGGAGGGTTAAATTTAACTTGCTTGTAAAGTGTATTCAATTACGTTTACTGAACAAAACTCAAAATTTCTCCTATTACAATATTTTCCCATCCATTTGGCATTACATTATTTTGATTAGTCTTTGGGAAAGGGGATGTTTTTAATTCACCTCCAATAAACTTCATAATATCAGATCTTTTATCAAAAATATTCCATGTCATTACATTAGTTCTTTGACTAGGATTAACAGGTAAGAATTTTGTTCCAACTCCCCATGAAACTAATCCAGTGACAGGCATATTTTTTTTGTGCCATGGGACCCATTGTTTTTCAATCTTTAAGTAATCTACTATATTATTTGCATAACCAAAATAAAACGCAATGTGTTTAGCAGGACTCTTTCCTTGAATTTCCATTTGTTGTTTATAAACATAACGCCCTGATTCTTCAACCAGATCTCTATATAAAACATCAGGTTCAATTCCTAAAACTTCCTTTGAATTAGCCCACCAATCTGAGTTTTCATTCATGTGATCTATGTCCTTAAATCCATTTACAAATATGTAATTATAGCCTCCTGATTCTCCAATGTATGGATCAATTTTGATCAAGCCCCAGCCTCCTAGATTTCCTTTATTTACTGCATCTTGTGCAATTTTAGAAACATATTGTGTTTCAATTTTCTCAAATAAAGATTGATTCTCTGGCAAAACTTTTACACCGTGCATTACATATACTTGAGAGAATAAGGATGTGGTTAAACAAAAACAAAGGGATAATAAAATTTTTTTCATTTTAATTGATTTATGATTAATAATACTTTAAATATATAGAGAATGGATTACATATCAAATCCCATCCACTTGTTTCAATAGAAAAACCGTTTTCTGAAACCCATGCCCCTGTGTTTGGGATATGGTTGTATATTTAATTCAATTTAAAATCTTATGAAATCTTTTATTTTCAATTTTATTTTATCTATCCTTTTGTGCTTTAACCTATCTGGTTGTTTTCAATGG
>Ga0233397_1000433_pt1 | contig 20718 bp, 20 predicted proteins | sample 35DmetaG_FD_189957 | JGI IMG/M metagenome (GOLD analysis project Ga0233397, IMG submission 189957) | Seawater microbial communities from Monterey Bay, California, United States - 35D | ecosystem: Environmental > Aquatic > Marine > Coastal | place: USA: California | collected 2016-10-20
TGCAATTGATTTATCTGATGAAAATGCTGTGGCTGATTTTGCAAATAGGCTAAAACAGGAGGGTGTTCGAATAGATGCGCTTATCAATAATGCTGGAGCATTTAAAAACATACCTTTTAGTGAAACCACAACTGCCGTTTTTGAATCAATTTATCGAATTAATGTTTTTGGTTTGGCTTCGCTTACTCGGATGCTTTTGCCCTTGATAAATTCAAAAGGACAGGTGTTGAACATCAGTAGTATGGGAGGAGTAGATGGTAGCTCAAAGTTCCCCGGATTGGCAGCATATAGTAGTAGCAAAGGAGCAGTTAATACTTTGACCGAATTGCTTGCAGAAGAATACAAAGCAACTGGTCCTACTTTTAACGCTTTAGCGCTCGGTGCAGTTCAAACTGAAATGTTAGCACAAGCATTTCCTGGTTTAAAGGCTCCAGTATCAGCTGATGAAATGGCTCGCTATATTTTAAAATTTGCTTTGGAAGGTCAGCAGTTTTTTAACGGTAAAATTCTTTCCGTATCTTCATCAACTCCTTGATAAAGCATGGATCAAGTTTTATCTCTTGTCCCTGAACAAGCTAAAAATCAAGTAGAGCAGCTTTTAAATGCTTCAAAGGTTTCCATAAAAATCACCAAAAAGAGACAAACCAAATACGGAGATTTTAGAAAAAATGGGAACGGAAGTTCTCTTATAACTTTAAATACCACTTCCAATCCTTATCGTTTTTTGATTACCCTTTTGCACGAAATGGCTCATTTTAGGGTTTCCCAATCGGTTGTATACCGAATAAAACCTCACGGTAAAGAATGGAAGAATGCCTATAGAGAGACATTACTTCCGTTTTTAAATCCCGAAATCTTTCCCGAACCCTTGTGTACACTATTAGCTTCTCATATGATCAATCCCAAGGCAAGTACAGATCGAGATTTTGCTTTGGTCATGGCATTAAAAAAACATGATCCTCCATCTTCTACTCGTCCCATTTTTGAGCTTAAGGATGGACATCAATTTGAGTTGGAAAACGGCAGAAAATTTATAAAAATCAAAAAGCGAAGAGCTCGCTTTGAATGTAAGGAGCTAGACTCAGGTAAAATTTATCTTTTTAGTCCTCATGCTGAGGTATTACCAGCCGCTGCTGAAGTATCATCTTTAAGATAAACTTCACGGACTTTTTTAAATAAGTCGGAGGAGTATACAAAATTAATTACCGCTTCATTGTCGGTATTGAAAATTTCCTCCTTAGAACCCTCCCAGGCTTTATGTCCGTTTTTCAAAAAGATAATTTTTTTTCCGATTTCCATCACTGAATTCATGTCATGGGTGTTGATGACCGTAGTGATGTAGTATTCTTCCGTAATTTCTTGGATCAAATTATCAATCAAGATTGCTGTTTTTGGATCCAGACCGGAATTGGGTTCATCGCAAAATAGATATTTGGGATTCATGACTATTGCCCTTGCGATGGCCACCCTTTTTTTCATCCCCCCAGAAATTTCATCAGGGTATTTTCCGTTGGCATTGATCAGGTTTACTCTCTTGATAACTAAATTGGCTCTTTCCCGAATTTCATCATCAACTTTCTGAGTAAACATTTGCATGGGGAACATTATGTTTTCTTCAACTGTCATTGAATCAAACAAGGCACTGCCCTGAAAAACCATTCCCATTTCTTGGCGTAAAATAGACCGCTCCTGAACATTCATTTTTTTCAACCGTTTGCCTTCAAAAAGTATTTTTCCACTATCAGCCTCAAAAAGCCCTAACAAGCATTTTAAAAAAACTGTTTTTCCTGAACCGCTTTGACCGATAATTAAATTGGTTTTTCCCTTTTCAAAAATGGTAGATATTCCCTTGAGGACTTCGTTTCCGTCAAATGATTTTGTGATATTTTGAACTTCAATCATCTAGGTAAGCAGCATTTGGGTGATAAAATAATTGAGTAGTATGATGACCACACTGGTCCAAACAAAAGAGACCGTACTTGCTTTTCCTACTTCCAAAGCTCCACCAGTCATAAAATAACCATGGTAGGAAGGGATGGTCGCCAATACAAAAGAAAAGAAAGCCGTTTTGATAAAAGCATAGGTAATATGAAAAGGAATAAAATCCATTTGAATACCTTGAATAAACTCTGAACTGGATGAAAAACCACCATACACACAGGCTACATACCCACCAAAAACTCCTAAAAACATTGAGATGCAAATGACCAGAGGGTATAGTGAAAGAGCGACAATTTTTGGGAAAATAAGGTAGTTGTAAGTATTGATCCCCATTACTTCTAGGGCATCAATTTGTTCTGTGACTCGCATGGTACCTATGCTAGAGGTGATGTATGAACCTACTTTTCCAGCCATGATGATAGAAATAAAGGTAGGAGCAAATTCTAAAATCACAGATTGACGTGTCGCAAAGCCTATTAAATCCTTTGGCAGTAACGGATTTTCAAGGTTAAGTGCAGTTTGTATAGAAACTACTCCACCTACAAAAAAAGAGATAAAGGAAACAATCCCAAGTGACCCTATAATAAGGGTGTCTATATCTTTTAAAATAAGCTGTCTAAGGATTTTCCATTTGGTGAATTTTCCAAATATACTCTTGAGCATAAGGAAGTATTTGCCAATTTTCGAGAGGATTTTCATACCCTTCCAAAGGTAGTAATTTTAACTAAAAAACTGTTTTATGATTTGTAAATTATAGGTTATACCCTATAGGTAATAGCGTTTATATTCATGCCTGCACCTACGGAAGCAAAAATGATTAAGTCGCCTTGATGGAGTTCATGACCGCCGTAATTTTCTTTTCGTATCAAATCAAAAAGGGTCGGTACAGTCGCTACAGAACTGTTGCCAAATTCTTGAATATTCATAGGTAATACCCCTTCTGGCATGGGTTTTTTATAGAGTCGGTATAGGCGGTTGATAATAGCATAATCCATTTTTAAATTGGCCTGATGGATAAAGATTTTTTTTACGTCATCTATTGACTCTCCTGAAGCTTTTAGACATTCTTTAATAGCAGAAGGAACATTGCTCAGTGCAAATTCATATACTTTTCGCCCATGCATTTTGATGTATTTAGTTCCTTTTCCATTGAAATTTGAAGGGCCGTAAAAAATAAATTCTGCCTCACCCTCAAAAGTATAGGATGCTGTTTTATGAGATAAAATTCCACCTTCATCCTCTACTTCTTCTACTACTGTGGCTCCTGCACCGTCAGCGTAAATCATGGAGTCTCGATCGCTTTGATCCAAAACTCTAGATAGGGTATCCGCACCTACGACCAAACATTTTTTTGCCATACCTGCTTTGATGAATGCTTTGGCTTGAATCACTCCTTCAACCCAACCAGGACATCCAAACAAGATGTCATAAGCCACACAACTTGGACTTTTAATCTTAAGACCTGTTTTGACTTTAGAAGCTAGACTAGGTAGGGTGTTTACCTGATTTGAGTTTAAGACAATGTCACCTACATTATGAGCGACTATGATGTAATCTAGGGTTTCTACATCCAATCGAGCATCTTCGATGGCATTTTGTGCAGCTTCTATAGCAATATCCGAAACGGTCTGATTGTCCTTAATGTAACGGCGTTGTTCAATACCAGTGATGGCTTTAAACTTTTCAATGATTTCTTCGTTGGGATTTGAAATAGGGGTCCCTTCTGCGTCACAAAATGAGTTGTTTGAAAAACTCAAATTGGTTTGAATTTGTTGTGGAATACTACTTCCACTACCTGTGATCTTAATGTTCATAATGCTTGGAACAAAAGTACTTTATTGAGTTCCATATAGCAGACTATGCAAAAAAACGCTACGAAGTCTAGACTGTTAAATAACCAGAAAAAATCCAAATGTCATTAAATTTACTTATTGTAAATCAGCTATTTACATAAGATTCTATGGGGGAGCAACTGCATACCAAATTACGGTCTCCATAGGCCTCATCAACACGTTGTACGGTGGGCCAGAATTTATTTCTTTGGACAAATTCAAGCGGAAAAGCTGCTTTTTGTCTGGAGTATGGGAATTCCCATTTGTCAGATGTTATCATGGCCAAGGTATGCGGAGCATTTTTTAGCAAGGCATGATCATTAGAATTTTCTGAAGCGATTTCCATACGAATGGAAATCATCGCATCACAAAAACGATCTATCTCAGCTAGATTTTCACTTTCAGTAGGTTCAATCATCATGGTTCCAGCCACTGGAAAAGAAACTGTAGGCGCATGAAATCCGTAATCCATTAAACGTTTAGCAATATCAGTCACTTCAATTCCGTGTTCTTTAAAAGGACGACAGTCAATGATAAGCTCATGAGCGGCTCTTCCTTTTTCTCCTGTGTAAAGAATATCATAGGCTCCTTCGATACGCTTTTGGATATAATTGGCATTCAGTATGGCAATTTCTGTTGCTCTTTGAAGCCCTGAACTTCCCAACATTTTGATGTAAGCATAAGAGATAAGGCATGCCAATGCTGAGCCATAGGGTGCTGCTGAAATTGCAGTAATCGCTTGGCTGCCTCCGGTTGGGATTACAGGATTACCCGGTAAAAAAGGAGCTAAATGTTCAGCGACACAGATCGGTCCTACGCCAGGACCACCCCCTCCATGAGGAATGGCGAATGTTTTATGTAAGTTTAAATGACAGACGTCTGCCCCAATCGCCGCAGGACTAGTTAAACCTACTTGAGCATTCATATTGGCACCGTCCATATAAACCTGACCTCCACATTGGTGAATGAGGTCAGTAATGTCTTTAATCTTTGCTTCAAATACACCGTGAGTACTTGGATAAGTAATCATCAATCCAGCAAGATTGTCTTTGTGTTCCATCGCTTTTTGATGAAGATCATCCCAGTCAATGTTGCCTTTTTCATCTGTTCCTGTTACGATCACTTTCATTCCTGCCATTACAGCTGAAGCGGGATTGGTTCCATGTGCAGAGGAGGGAATTAGACAGATGTTTCGACGGCTTTCGTTTCTCGATTCGTGGTATGCGCGAATGACCATAAGACCAGAATATTCTCCTTGGGCTCCAGAATTGGGTTGCAGTGAAGTCGCGGTAAAACCAGTGATCACATTCAATTGTTCCGTTAACTTTTCAAGCATTTCGTGATAGCCTTTTGCTTGTTCTATCGGAACATAGGGGTGTATGCTTCCCCACTTGGGGTCACTCAATGGGAGCATTTCAGCAGCAGCATTCAACTTCATCGTACACGATCCCAAAGAGATCATAGAGTGATTTAAAGCCAAATCTTTTCTTTCCAAACTTTTAATATAACGCATTAATGCAGTCTCAGAATGGTAGGAATTAAAAATGGAATGAGTTAGGTAGTCACTTTTTCTTTCTTGATCTGCTGGTAATTGACGCTCCACCTGACCTTCCAACACAGGCATTTCTTTATTTAGAAATTGAGCGAAAACTGCTGTAATCTCGTCAATGTCATTTGCATCAATTGTTTCATTTGTTGAAATGCAAACTGTGTGTTCGTCGGGGTAGTAAAAATTAAGTTTTTTCGATTCTGCAATACTTTTTATTGCTTTGGCGTCAATTTCAATTTGTAGGGTATCGAAAAAGTGGTTATTTTTTTGGATAACACCCAAATCATTCAGGTTGGCATTGAGCTGACAAGCCTTTTGATGAATATTGTTGGCAATATATTTTAACCCTTTAGGTCCATGATATACCGCGTACATACCTGCCATAACAGCCAAGAGGACTTGAGCAGTACAAATATTAGATGTAGCGCGGTCCCTTTTGATGTGTTGTTCTCTGGTTTGCAATGCCATACGTAAGGCAGGGTTTTCGTTCAGGTCTTTGGTTTGCCCAATAATTCGCCCAGGGATATTTCTTTTGTAACTACTTTTTGTTGCAAAAAATGCGGCATGAGGTCCGCCATAACCGAGAGGGATGCCAAAACGTTGTGTTGTGCCTACTACTACATCTGAACCGTAAGAGCCTGGATTTTCTAAAAGGACAAGACTCATAATGTCAGCAGCAACAACGGTAGTCATTTCAAATGATTGAGCCTTTTGCATCCATTTTTTTAGGTCAGGCAAATTTCCTTTTTTACCTGGATATTGATAAATGGCTCCAAAAAAAGCATCTGAAAAATCATTGTTTTCAGGATTTCCAACAATCAATTCGATACCAAGAGGGATTGCTCTGGTGTAGAGCAAGGAGAGTGTTTGAGGGAGGATGTTTTCGTCTACAAAAAAATGACAAGCTTCGTTCTTTTTCTTGGTTCTGGTGCGTGCACCAAAGAGCATAGTCATGGCTTCAGCTACTGCTGTACTTTCATCAAGTAGTGAAGCATTAGCAAGCTCCATACCGGTTAAATCACTAACTACCGTTTGAAAGTTGAAAAGAGCTTCTAAGCGCCCTTGAGATATTTCAGCCTGATACGGAGTGTAGGCGGTGTACCAACCTGGGTTCTCAAGTATATTTCTTTGGATAACAGCAGGGGTAATTGCAGCGTGGTAACCCAGACCAATATAACTGCTAAAATTCTCGTTTTTTCTCCCTAAGGCTTGGATATGTTTTGAAAACTCAAACTCGCTGATACCTCTTTCTAGGTCTAGAGGTCTATCGATTCGAATACAAGGAGGTAGTGTTTCATCAAGCAGATCTTCGATGGAATCAGCATTGATTTTAGAAAGCATTTTCTTTATTTCCTCTTCATTTGGTCCGATATGTCTTGCAACAAATTTATCAGTTCTCATAGTCATCAATTAAATATCAAAAATAGAATATCTACTTTAATTTTTCAAAGCGTTTTTTTCTATAAATCAATAGTTTTTCAAAAATTTTATTCAACTGCTTTAAAGTTTCGATATTTACACATGCTAAACCTTTTAAAAAAATCACTTAATTTTTATATCAAATCCAGTATTCACGTAGCTTTAGCTGTACTTTCCTTAGCGAAAATTAGCTTGTTTAGCGCTGGGCTAGATCCGCAGTATGCTTTGTTAATATTTATTTTCTTTTCAGCGCTTTCAGCTTACAATTTTATCAAATTTTTCCCCCTTTTTAAAAGTCAAAAATTGAGTTTTTCTCCTGCTCTTATTTCTTTGCTAACACTTACTGCTTTTATAATCAGTGGGACAGTAATTTTTTTACTGCCCAGCTTGGTAGCTGCTTTTGCTATTTTTGGCGGTTTTTTGGTACTCGGTTATACCGTTCCTTTTCTATCAACTTTATCCAATTGGAGAAGTAAGAAAGGCTGGAAATTGTATCTGGTGGTATTGAGTTGGTTGTGTCTTACGGTAGGGGTTCCGTTGGCTTCAGCAGAGCTTTTTGATGCGGGACTTTTTTTTAAGTTAGCCCTTGTACAGGGAATTTATATTTTTGTCGCCATACTCCCTTTTGAAATAGGTGATTTAAATGTTGACGCTGCCGCATTGCAAACCCTACCTCAAACCTTAGGGGTAAAAAGGGTTAAATTTCTTGGAGTTTTGTTGTTGCTTTCGGGCAGCCTGATCGCTATTATGAGTTTTGGATTCTCATCTCCGTTTGTGAAAAGTAGTCTGATTACTTTTTTGATTTTGGGTCTTTGTCTTTGGAGAAGTAAAGAAAATCAATCACCTCTTTTTACTCGTTTTTGGGTTGAAGGTATTCCCATATTGTGGTACATTTTAATTTATTATTTTTAAATTTCAATCTCTATTAAACTATCATAAAATGAAAAAAGTTCTCATAATGCTCTTAATTGTTTCTTGTGAACAAGAAATGCCCGTAGTTGAAGCTGTTGAAAAAGAAGCCTTTAGAGCACTTATGCAAAACGAGTATCCACTTATCGATGTTCGCACCCCCCAAGAGTATCATGAAGGACATATTGAAAAGGCATCAAATATCGATTTTAATGCTCCTGATTTTAATGAACAAATATCTAAATTAGACAAGGAGCAGCCGTTTCTGATTTACTGTGCCACAGGCGGTCGAAGTGCCAAGGCAGGATCTCTTATGCAATCTTTAGGATTTAAAAAAGTATATGAACTCAAAGGGGGTTATCGAAATTGGTAACTCTTATTTTGTGATAGCTTTTTTCAGTGCATCAATCTCTTTTTGTTGTTTTACAAGGTCCATCAATACGGGAATCAAACCCAAATAGTCAATGCTTTTGAGGGCACGCTTACCTTTCCATCTACATGGAATCTTTTTTGAGTTGCTCCCATTCGCTTTGAAGATCAAAGTAGACTAAAGCCTCAAGAGTTGATGTATTGTCTGTGATTATTTTACCTCCATACAAGTAAGTTTTATCAAAAGCAATATGCAATTGGTTGTTAGTACTGATATAAACATCTCCAAAAACAGTAAATTGACTAAAGGCTGTTCCAGCAAGTAGGAGATAAATTAAGACTAAATATGTAGATTTTAGCGAGCATTTTTTAAAAAAGGGGAAATATTAATATTAAAAAAATTCAGGCTAATGTCAAGCTAATCCTGCTCTTCGTAGTAAGGCTGAAGGGTCGGGTTCTTTGCCTCTAAATTTTTTATATAAGGTCATTGGATGGATCGTCCCCCCTTTGGAGAGGATATTATTTAAAAAAGAGGCTGCTGTTGTAGAATCAAAAATCCCATTCTCTAAAAACAGATCAAAGGCATCTGCATCTAAGACTTCAGCCCATTTATAGCTGTAATACCCCGCAGCATATCCTCCCTGAAAAATATGAGAAAATGCGGTACTCATACAGTTTTCGTGAGTATCCTTAGTGAATTGTAAATCGGCAATTTGTTCTTTTTCGTGTGCTTTGACATTTTGAATTTGATCAGCATTTTTATCGTGGTATGACAAGTCTAAATAGCCAAAACTCAACTGCCTTAGGGTTTGAAGTCCTTGTTGAAAACGAGCTGTTTTTTTTATTTTTTCGATTAGCTCATTTGGAATCACTTCCCCTGTTTGATAATGTTTTGCATATAAGGCAAGGGCCTCAGCTTGGTAGCACCAATTTTCCATAATCTGGGAGGGTAGCTCTACAAAATCCCAAAAGACACTTGTACCGCTTAATGAGCTGTAGGTAGTATCTGCCAACATACCATGTAAGGCATGTCCAAACTCATGAAAAAGGGTTGTGACCTCTTGAAAGGTTAGCAATGAGGGTTGGTTTTGTGTTGGTTTAGAAAAATTACAAACTATGGAAATATGAGGTCTTTGAGTTGCGTTTTGTGAGCGATAACTTGTCATCCAAGCACCGTTTCGTTTGCCTGGACGTGGGAAGAAGTCAACATACAGCAGGGCGTGAAAAGCTCCATTTTTATCTACTTCATAGACCTTTACATCAGGATGATAGGTATCGATCTCCTTATTTTCCAAGAGCTCTATCCCATAGAGTTTACCTACAATATCAAATAATCCTTTCAACACATTTTCAAGAGGAAAATAGGGTTTTAGTTCTTGTTCATCCAAATCCAAAGTTGCTTGTTTAAGCTTTTCTGAAACAAAAGCGGTGTCCCATTTTTCTAGTTCTTTTAGATCTAAATGTTGAGCTGCAAAGGCTTGCATGGTTTCCCATTCTTTTGTTGCTGCAGGTTTGGCTTTATCTGTGAGTTCGTCTAAAAACTTTTTGACATTTACTTCAGATTGTGCCATACGTTCCTCTAATACAAAGGCCGCATGTGATTGATAGCCCAGTAACTCTGCGCGTTCTTTTCTGAGTTGAATAATTTTTAAAATAACCTCACAGTTGTTTTGTGGATTTTCTTGATATCCTCTTTGGCCAAAAGCAATGCTAAATTGTTTTCTCAACCTCCTATTTTCAGCATAAGTCATAAAAGGGACATAGCTGGGGTAGTCTAAAGTAAAAACCCATCCCTTTTTAGCTCTAGCTTTCGCCTCCTCGGCTGCCGTTTCGATTAACGCTGAGGGCAATCCTTTTAGATCTTCATGTTGTTCGATATGAAGTTCAAACGCTTGAGTATCTGCCAATACATGTTCTCCAAAGGTCAAGCTGAGCTTAGAAAGCTCAGTGTCTATTTGGCGAAGTTTTTCTTTAGATGCTAATGGAAGGTTTGCACCATTTCTCACAAAACTTTTGTATTCTTTTTCAAGAAGGGAAATTTGTTCCTGAGTGAGTTCGGATCGGTCTTCATTTTGGTAAACGGCCTCAATTCTCTTAAAGAGTTTTTCATTGAGTCGTATGTCGTTTTGAAACTGAGTTAAAAGTGGTGATGCTTGTTGAGTAATCTGCTGTAATTCGTCACTAGTCTCTGCGCTGTTAAGATTGAAAAGTAAGGAACTATTTCTTCCGATAAGTTTACCGCATTTTTCTATTTGCTCTAATGTATTCTTAAATGTGGGAGTTTCTTCTTGATTTGCAATGGCATCTATTTCTTGAAGGGCAACGTCAATAGCCTTTTTAATTGCTGGGATGTAGTGATCAATTTTAATAGTTGAGAATGGAGCAGATTCAAAAGGGGTATTAAACTCTGATAAAAGTGGGTTGTTCAAGATTTTATTTTTTTAAATTTTTACTACTATCCAGTACTTTTTTCTTCAGTCCTTCTTTGTATTGGATGACTTTATTGAGTACATCTGGATTTAGACTTCCGATGATTTGTGCAGCTAATATTCCTGCATTTTTAGCTCCGTTTAAAGCAACAGTAGCCACAGGAACTCCTCCAGGCATTTGCAAGATGGACAAGACTGAATCCCAGCCATCTATAGAATTGCTTGATTTTATTGGAACTCCAATTACAGGTAGTGGAGTTAAAGAAGCGATCATACCAGGGAGGTGAGCTGCTCCTCCTGCACCGGCAATAATCACTTTGATCCCTCTATGATGTGCATTAGAACCGTAGTCTGTCATCTTATCCGGAGTTCGATGTGCAGAAACGATATCTACTTCAGTTTCAATTTGAAATTCCTTTAAAATTGCGATTGCTTCTTCCATAACGGGTAGGTCTGATTGACTTCCCATAATAATTCCTACTTGTGCCATATTATTTTGATATTACTTCAATGGTTCCTTTTACTTGTTCTGCTATTTGACGTGCAGTTTCTAAACTTTTATTTACAATGGTAATATGTCCCATTTTTCGAAAAGGACGTGTTTCTTTTTTTCCATAAATATGAGGGCAAACACCTTCGATAGCTAATATATGCTCCATGTTTTTGTAGTGAACTGGACCTTGATGTTTTGCCGCTCCGACCAGATTGACCATTACCCCAGAAACTTTGTTTTCTGTGTTGCCTAAGGGCAAGTCCAGTAAAGCCCTTATGTGTTGCTCAAATTGAGAGGTGTAAGAAGCCTCTATGCTGTAATGGCCACTATTGTGTGGCCTTGGGGCAACTTCATTTACCCAGATCTCTCCCTCCTTAGTCAAAAATAATTCTACAGCCAATAGTCCAACGTGTTGGTAGGTACTGGAAACTTTTTGGGCAACTTCCTGAGCCTTTCGTTCAATGGAATTTGAAATACGGGCTGGGCTAAGAACATATTCTACCTGATTGGCCGTAGGGTGAAATTCCATTTCTACACTTGGATAGCTCACCGTTTCACCACTGACGCTTCTGCATACAATAACCCCAATTTCCTTATCGATATTGACCAAGTCCTCGGCCATACAGCCTCCTTCGTTTACCGTTTCTAAATCTTGGTTTGACCGAATGATTTTAACTCCATAGCCGTCATATCCCATGGATTCAGATTTCCAAACAAAGGGAAAGGAAACCAACCCTCTTACCACCGCATCTTTTAGCGCTTCTTTGGAGTTATATAGTAGAAAGGGTGAGGTGGGAATATCATTTTGTTTGTAGAATTCCTTTTGAAGGCATTTGTTTTGTATAGTTTTAATGACAGCTGCCTGTGGATAAACTTGAACACCTTCTTTTTCAAGATCGGCCAGTGCATCGGCATTCACATTTTCAATTTCAAGGGTAAGGATGTCGACTTCTTTTCCAAAATCCATTACGGTTTGGTAATCCATTAAGTCACCCTGAGTAAAGCGGCTACATCCGATACGTGAAGGAGCATGTTCACCAGGATCCATGACATGGGTCTGAATATCCCACTGGCGTGTCGTATTAAGGAGCATTTTACCCAGTTGCCCGCCTCCTAAGATTCCGATCGTTTTAGTAGTGGAGAAAAATCCCATCATATCCTTTTGGCAAAAATACGTATAAGTTTTTTGGAATGGAAAAAAGCAATCTAAAATGGGTATCTTTGGGCAAATATTTTTTATGATAAATCTTGTTTTATTTGGCAAGCCTGGAGCTGGAAAAGGAACACAAGCTTCATTTCTAAAAGAGCAGTACAATTTGGTTCACATATCAACTGGAGACCTTTTTCGTAATAATATCAAAAAAAAAACCCCTTTGGGTGTTTTGGCAAAGTCTTATATGGATCAGGGAGATTTAGTTCCTGATCAGGTAACTATCGATATGTTAGAGGCCGAGGTCGATCAAAATCCGCAAGCCAAGGGATTTATATTTGATGGTTTTCCACGAACTGAGGCGCAGGCAGGAGCACTGGATGCATTCTTAAAGGACAAGCAAATGGAAATTTCGGCTACTATTGCATTAGAAGCTGCAGACGATATTTTGGTCGAGCGGTTGTTAGAACGAGGTAAAAGTAGCGGAAGAACAGACGATCAAGACGAAAGTAAAATCCGTAATCGTTTTGAGGAGTACAATCAGAAAACGGCTCCATTAAGAGATTATTACACCAAAAAAAATAAGTTTTACAGCGTTAACGGTATTGGTTCTATAGAAGAAATTACGCAACGCTTGAAGCAACTGATCAACAGCCTTTAATAATTCATGACTGAAGGAAACTTTGTCGATTATGTCAAATTAAATGTAAGCTCCGGCCAAGGGGGTAAAGGCTCTATCCATTTACATCGTGAAAAATTCATCACCAAGGGTGGCCCAGACGGAGGCGATGGAGGTCGAGGAGGACATGTAATTATTCGGGCAAACGAACAGCTATGGACACTTTACTCCTTTAAGTTTAAACGCCATTTTGCTGCAGGTCACGGAGGTGACGGCAGTAAAAATCGAAGTAGCGGAGCACAGGGAGAAGATTTGTACATCGACGTACCTGTAGGTACCGTTATTCGTAATTCAGAGACAAAAGAAATTTTATTTGAAATTACGACAGCCGGCCAAGAAGAAATTCTTGCAGAAGGTGGTTTAGGTGGTCGAGGAAACTGGCATTTTAAATCATCAACTCGTCAAACACCCCGCTATGCTCAGCCTGGGAGAGATGGGATTGAGGTACCCATTACTCTAGAATTAAAAGTTTTGGCGGATGTGGGTCTCATTGGCTTTCCCAATGCTGGAAAATCTACTTTACTTGCTGCCCTTACTGCGGCCAAACCCAAAATAGCAGATTATGAATTCACTACCTTAAAACCAAATCTGGGAATAGTGGAATACAGAGATTACAGGTCGTTTGTAATGGCGGACATACCTGGTATAATCGAGGGTGCAGCTGAGGGAAAAGGCTTGGGACATTATTTCCTAAGGCATATAGAACGAAATTCTATTTTACTCTATCTGATACCGGCAGATACCCCAGATGTTAAAAAAGCTTTTGATATTTTACAGAAAGAGTTGATCAAATACAATCCAGAATTATTGGATAAAGGCTATATGGTGGTTCTCTCAAAAGCCGATTTATTGGATGATGAATTGTTGGCTGAATACACCGGAGAAATGAAAGTAACTTTCAAAGAAATACCCTATTTGATTATCTCAAGTGCAACCCAATTTCACTTAACTGAGCTCAAAGACATGCTCTGGAAACAACTGAATCCCTAAAAGCGATGATGCGACTTCATTTTATTGCAATTGGGGGCAGTGCCATGCACAGTTTAGCTCTGGGCATGGTTGAATTAGGACACCGAGTTACAGGGAGCGACGACGTGATATTTGAACCCTCAAAATCAAAGCTTCAAAACGCTGGAATACTTCCCGAGACTGAGGGATGGTTTCCTGAAAAAATAACGAAAGATTTAGATATTGTGGTATTGGGAATGCATGCAAAAAAAAACAATACTGAGCTAGTTCGCGCCCAAGAGTTAAACCTAATTATCCAATCTTATCCAGAGTTTTTAGCCTTACTTACTGAGAATAAAACAAGCGCTGTTGTTGCAGGTAGTCATGGAAAAACAACCATTACAGCAATGGTGTTACATACCTTAAAATATCACGATATCGATACCGATTACATGGTTGGAGCACCAGTTTCTGAGGATTCAAAAACCTTATCCATTACGGACGATAATGATTTTGTTTTACTTGAGGGGGATGAATATTTGTCTTCAGCCATTGATCCTCAGCCCAAATTTTTGTGGTACACACCTGAAATTGCACTAATCAGCGGAATTGCGTGGGATCACGTCAATGTTTTCGCCACTTTTGAAAATTATTGCTCCCAGTTTGAGTTGTTTATAAACTCCATACAGGAGGGAGGTGTTTTGATTTATAACGAGGAGGATGAAGTACTTGTGAAGTTGGTGGAATCCAACACACATCCCATCAAAAAAATAGGGTATCGAACACCAGAATATTTCATTGATGATGGAATTACTTTTCTTGAAACACAAGAAGGAAATCTTCCCTTAGCTGTATTTGGTATTCACAACCTTCAAAATTTAGTTGCTGCACAGTGGATTGCTCAACTAATGGGTTTGGATAGTTCTGATTTTTTCGAGGCCATACCTAGTTTTAAAGGAGCAACAAATCGTTTGGAGCTACTAGCTAGAGGGGCTAAAAGTTTTTTATTTAAAGATTTTGCTCATGCACCAAGTAAAGTAAAAGCAAGTAGTAAAGCAGTCAGCCATCAGTTTAAGGGGAAAAATATTATGGTGTGTTTGGAGTTACACACCTACAGTAGTCTTGACCCTGAGTTTATTAAACAGTATGCCCATAGTTTAGAGTCGGCAGACGAGGCAATCATTTTTTACGATCCCGAAGCATTAAAAATTAAAAACAGAGTACCGATTCCCCCAGAGGTCATTATGCAATCTTTTGCCCATAAAAATTTGGTTGTGTTTACAGATGCTAATGAGCTGAATGACATGCTGCTAGCAAAAGACTACAATGAAACTGTTTTAGTAATGATGAGTTCTGGAAATTTTGGAGGCATGGATTGGTCAGCTCTCCAACAGCAATTTTTGTAGGAATATTTTTTGTTTAAAAATTATAATTTGGTAGGGTATAGTTTGCCCCATGTCATAATCGTCTAAAAAAAAGCACCATTAAAGATTGGGATGTTTCAAATCGCCCAAGAGAGAAACTTCATAAACACTTGGCATCCTATTTAATTAATGCAGAACTGATAGTAATTTTAATCGGCAGTGTTAGTCCTAAAGAAAGTAGGGTTGATTTGATTAAAAGAGTTTCACAAAGTGTGGACAATAATTTACTTAAATTACACAAAATTCCTTTGGAATATTTGGTAAAATTCAACGGTATAGGAATGGCAAAGGCAATTAAAGTGAAGGCGGCTTTAGAGTTTAGTAAAAGGGTAAGTTAACATCAACAAAACCTCCAGTACTGAACTACAGTAAGCTGGTATACGAGCAAATTTGTCATGAGCTCGCTTTACTTGATAACGAAGAATTTTAGGTACTTTATCTCAATCAATCTTCCAAAATATTCGAAAAATTTAGACTCAGTCAAGGGGGTATAACTCAAACGGTGGTTGACATTCGTTTGGATTTAAAGCGCGCCTTTGAAGTAGGAGCTACCGCACTAATTTTAGTTCTCAACCATCCTTCTGGGAATTTAAAACCAAGTGGACACGATAAAGAATTGACTCAAAAGCTTAAGAAAGAAGCAAGCTATGTTGATATGAGGGTATTGGATAATTTGATTGTTTCAGAAAAAGGCTACTTTAGCTTTACTGACGAAGAAATCATTTAAATGCTACTGGTTTACACACACAAAATTACTCCTCGAGTGAGCTATATTTTTAAGCATATTTTTGAAAATATGTTGGAATTAGCGGTCAGTTTTACCTCTTCAATTGAAGTTTTTGTTGCACACTCAGGTCCAAAGATGAGTTATACGACTAAAGCTTTAGGAGACGAATTTTTTGTCGCGTCCCACTCGATACTATTTGAACGTGGCATTTTTCACCATGAACCCTCAGTTCAAGACTGGGAGGGTACACCAGCTTTTTTTAAAACGACCAATGAAAATACAGTCCCCTATGATATTTTTGCGTCAAGTTTTTATCTGTTGTCTCGTTATGAGGAACTTACTCCCCACATTAAAACGGATACCGGTTTGTTTGATCCAGCGGAAAGCCTAGCAGCACAACAAGGCTTTTTAGAACTCCCATTAGTCGATATTTGGGCGCTTAAGCTTCATGAAATTATGAGTGAACATTTTGAAGAAATTGAATCGTATAGACTCAAAAAACCCCAAAAGGAAATTCTTATTGATGTACCCTTGGCTTTTAAATACCGCAATCGTTCTGTTTTGGTCGTAGTGGAAACATTTTTAAAGTCTATTTGGTCATTTGATTTATTAAAAATCATTAATCAACTGGCAGTACTTTTTAGATTAGAAGACGATCCTTACGACAGTTTTTCTTTTTGGGATAAATGGTTTGAAAATTCGTCCATCACTCCCAAAGTTTTTTTCCTTTATGCCAACAGTTCAGCTTATGAATCCAATGTGTCGACCTTTAATAGAAGATTACAATTGAGAATAAAAAAAGTAAGTGATGATTATTCTTTGGGGCTTTTACTCTCAGTTGAATCTCAACTAAAATCTGAAATAGGATTGGAGAGTGAAAAAAAGGATTTCCAAAGGCTAACCCACAGACAGGTTAAAATGAGTCGTATTCCAATAAGTTTTAGGCAACTTTCTGAGGTCTATGCGGACTTAGTAGATTTTGAGTTTTCGGAGGATTACAGTATGGGTTATTCAGATCAAATTGGATTTCGAGCCAGTACTGCAACCCCCTTTTATTTTTACGATCTTACGAATGAGTTTCAGCTGCCTTTAAAAATCCATCCAGTTGTAGCTAGAGAGACGGCCTTTTGCCGATTGAAAAACTACAAAGTGTTTGACCAATTGGAGAAGATATATAAAAACTTACCCCTATCTTGTAACCGACTAACACTGGCTATTAGTAATGGGTTCTTGCATTCAAAAAAGCAGCACTTACCCCTACAAAAAGCTTTTAAAGACTATATTAAGTGATCGAGTTTAAGGATGCCTTAACTGATGTTTTTTTTGATTTGGATCATACACTCTGGGATTTTGAAAAAAACTCATTGCTCACCTTTCAAAAAATTTTTGGAGAAATGCAACTCAAGGCTGACTTAGATCAATTTATTTTTCATTACAATCCAATCAACCACCGCTATTGGAAAGCCTATAGAGAGAATCGTATCACTCAAGAAGAATTGAGACACAATCGCCTCTTAGATAGCTTTAATCATATTAATTATCAAACCACCACAAGTCAAATCGATGAGATTTCAGAAGCATATATTGCATATTTGAGTACATTTCCGCACTTGTTTAAAGGAGCCATTCCCTTGCTTAATAAATTAAAGTCCAAATATAAATTACACATCATCACCAATGGATTTGAACAAGTACAGCATTTTAAGATTAAAAACTCGGGTTTGGATTCGTATTTTGATTTTGTCTTTACTGCAGAAAAGCTGGGCTACAAAAAACCTCATCCTCAAATTTTTATTCAGGCCATGCGTCAAACTCAGGCAAATCCAAAAAAATCTTTAATGATAGGGGACAGTCTGGAAGCGGATATTTTAGGCGCTATGACTCAGGGAATGCACGCCGTTCATTTCAATTCTCATTCGGAAGAAAGACATGATAAATGTTTAATCGTAGACTCTTTAGATGAATTGAATGCTTTTTTTTAAGAGTCTCTGCTTCTAAAATGGGTTTACCAAGATTTATCGCTATTTTTGACAATGGATTTAGAAGGATCACAAAAGAAAGTTGACGAGTGGATCAAAACCCATGGAGTCCGATATTTTGATGAGTTAACCAATATGGCTCAACTTACTGAAGAGGTTGGTGAAGTTGCTCGAATCGTCTCAAGAAGGTATGGTGAACAGTCGGAAAAAGAAAGCGACAAACAAAAAGATCTAGGTGAAGAATTGGCCGATGTGATTTTTGTAGCGATTTGTCTTGCAAATCAAACAGGTGTTAACCTTCAAGCTACATTTGATAAAAAGCTACAACTAAAATCCGAACGGGACCATGACCGTCATAAGAATAATCCAAAATTGAAAAATTAAATGACAGTGTCACTTTCGCATCCATCAGCGAAATGCAATGGTAAATTGCGTATCACAGGTTCTAAGAGTGAAACTAATAGATTGCTTTTTCTGCAAGCTTTATTTTCTGGATTATCCATTGAAAACACCTCAGAGTCTGACGATAGTGAGGTAATGCAAGCAGCATTAAAAGCTAAGACTGACGTGATTGATGTTCACCATGCTGGTACAGCCATGCGATTTTTAACAGCCTATTTTGCGCATCTTGAAGGAAGGGAAGTTATGTTAACTGGCTCCCAGCGAATGCAAGAACGCCCCATAAAAATTTTAGTTGAGGCACTTCGTTCTATTGGAGCTTCCATCGCTTATGAAAAGAAAGAAGGTTATCCTCCAATTATAATAAAGGGGAAAAAGCTCACCGGAGGAACGGTGACGCTGCCAGCTGATATCAGTAGCCAATATATTTCAGCACTTTTACTGATAGGACCTATTTTAGAACACGGGATACAGTTGGATTTGGTGGGTAAAATCACTTCAGTCCCCTATATCAATATGACACTGTCTCTTCTCAACAACATTGGAGTCCAAACAGAGTTTAAAAGACAAAGTATTCGCGTTGAGCCTCAAAAAAAACCAAGGCTTAAAACCCAAATTGTGGAATCGGATTGGAGTTCAGCTTCTTATTATTTTAGTATAGTGGCTTTGTCAGGTGAAAGTGAAATTCATTTAACCAGTTATAAACAAAATAGTCTTCAAGGAGATCGGGTGTTAAGAGAAATTTATAGTAAGTTGGGCGTGAGTTCATCAATTGAGGGTCAGACCTTAATACTCAAAAAAGAAAAGGTTGATTTAGCGGATGTCCTTGAATGGGATTTGTCGAAAACACCAGATATCGCTCAGACTATAGCGGTAAGCTGTTATGGACTTGGTGTTGGTTGTAAACTAAGGGGTTTACATACTTTAAAAATTAAAGAGACTGATCGATTACAAGCGCTTTATAATGAATTGACTAAGCTAGGTGCTCAAGTTAAAGTTACCCATGAGAGTCTGGAACTAGAAGCGGGTTCAAACTTTGTTGCGGATCTTAGTTTGCCTACATATAATGATCACAGAATGGCGATGGCTTTCGCACCACTAGCACTAAAAGTTCCACTGACAATTGAAAATGCAGAGGTGGTTTCAAAGTCTTATCCCACCTTTTGGAAGGACCTTGAACAAATTAATTTCAATATAAATTACAGATAAATACCTTTTTACTTGACAAGGCCCATGTTGAGATGGTATATTTGCCGCTTAAATTTATTCAATGAAATTATCTCAATTCCAATTCGAACTCCCAAATATCCTTTTAGCTCAAAGACCTGCATCAGATAGAGATGAATCCAGATTGATGGTACTTCATCGTAAAGAAGAAAAAATCGAACACCATACTTTTAAGGATGTTATAAATTTTTTTGACGAGGGTGATGTGATGGTGCTCAACAATACCAAAGTTTTTCCGGCACGACTATTTGGAAACAAGGAGAAAACAGGTGCGAGAATTGAAGTTTTTTTACTCAGAGAATTAAACCAGGAACAGCGCCTTTGGGACGTTTTGGTAGATCCTGCACGTAAAATCAGAATTGGGAATAAACTCTATTTTGGAGAAGATGAAAGTTTAGTGGCTGAAGTCATTGATAACACCACCTCCAGAGGTAGAACTCTACGTTTTTTATTCGATGGGAGTTATGCTGAATTCAGAACAAAACTTAAGGAGCTGGGTCAAACCCCTCTACCTAAATATATCAAACGTGAAACTGATGATGAAGATAGAGAGCGTTACCAAACTATATATGCAAAGCACGAGGGAGCTGTTGCGGCACCCACAGCAGGATTACACTTCTCAAAACATCTACTCAAGCGTCTAGAGATTAAAGGGATTGATTTGGCTGAATTGACTCTTCATGTCGGTTTAGGAACCTTTAGTCCGGTTGAGGTTGAGGATTTATCTAAACATAAGATGGATTCTGAAGAATTGATTATCGATGCCATTGCAGCTGCCAAGGTAAATAAGGCCATAGCTGAACGCCGTAAGATTTGTGCTGTTGGAACTACTGTTATGCGTGGTCTGGAGAGTTCAGTTTCTTCTGCAGGTCAACTCAACGAATACCAAGGATGGACCCATAAATTTATTTTTCCTCCTTATGATTTTTCGATTGCAAACAGCATGATTACAAACTTTCATACACCAAAGTCTACCCTTTTAATGATGGTTTCTGCCTTTGCAGATCCCGACTTTATAAAAGAAGCCTACAAAATAGCCATCAAGGAGAAATACAATTTTTACTCTTACGGTGATGCCATGCTCATTTTATAGAATTTAAACCGCTAAAAGGCGGTTTTTTTATTTACAATCGATTGGAAAATACCAAAAAAGATATACGGGCACTAACTAAAGAAGAGTTAATTCAATTCTTTGAATCTCAGGGTATACCTTCATATAGAGGAAAGCAGGTTTATCAGTGGTT